>WNFR01000174.1_pt1 | contig 63000 bp, 58 predicted proteins | sample 5400221 | NCBI WGS metagenome assembly WNFR01 (sample SAMN13153357, study PRJNA577476) | soil metagenome | isolation source: 40 cm soil under Madrone tree | place: USA:California | collected 2016-06-14
CTTCTTTGGGAAGGTCTGGTCTTCCAGGTGGAACGCCGCGACTCCGGCGCGCTCGAAGGCGCGCGCGGCGCGCTGCGCGGTGAGCGCATTGCCATAGCCGGTATCGGCATCCGCGATCACCGGCACGCCCACCGTCTCGACCATTTCGGCAAGCCGGCGGACGATCTCGTCGGGCGTGATCAAGCCGATGTCGGGCACGCCGGTCGAGCGCGCGATGGCGCCGCCGCTCGCATAGACGGCCGGAAATCCCGCCTGCTCCACGAGCCGCGCCGACAGGCCGTCGAACGCCCCGGGGGCGACCACGATGGCGCTGCCGCCCAGCATGGATTTGAATTTCGTGGTGGCGCGCACGCTGACTCTCCGCTTTCCGCCGGACGCAATACCGCCCAACGGCCGCTCCTAGCATGCGAGAAAAATGATATCCAGGAGCACGCTGACGAGAAATGCGCGTGAAAGCGAATTTCAGAACATGGGTGGGCGTTTGCGTTCAGACCTATGCGGCCGCCGTTCCACGGCCGGCACAATGCTTATGGACGACTGGGCAGGTCGCCCCACGGCTCATCATGAGCGAGGCGATCGAGCCGTCGGCGCGCATCGAAAGAGCCGAGCCCCCTGGCAACCTCATACCAGGCTCGCGCCGCGGCAGGACTGGTGTGCAGGCTGCCGACACCGAATGGGCCGCTGAAACCTGGGTCGTAGGTCTCGCCGAGCAACAGCGCGGCGCGGGCGTTACCGGCCTTCGCGGCCCGCCGAAGCAGGGTGCGCGCGGCGGAAAGATCGCCCGCGGCAAACAAACCCTCGGCGACCCTCAGGAGCAACACGATCTGCTCGGGATCGAGCTCGCCTAGATTCGAAGCGACCTCTTCACTTACGATGTCTTCCCTTGACAAGGGTGAAGTCGCGGGCGAATCGATGGCCATCGAACGAACGGGCTCGATCGGTTGGCCAGACTCCGTTGCCCGCGCCTGGGCGATTCGCGCCCTGCGCACCGATCGACGCTCTACCAACGTGTCGTCTACCAGCCGCAGCTCCACCGCAATATCGATCGCGCCAGCAAAGCCTCGCGGCGGCTGAATCACCACACCGGGAAGCTTGGCGACCGGGAGCCGCCAACCGTTTTCGCCAAACGGCCGGCCCGCCGACAGCGTCCACCCGCCCGGAAGACCGACGATCTCTATCGCTGCCGCTAAGATGATTTCGCGCGGCCCACGAACAGAAATTCCAAGAGGCAGGTGATCGTCCGCCCCCGCGGCCTCCGGGCTCGCCACGAGTTGCGGGGTCGGCGGATCGACTTGCGGCGCGGATGACACCGGGGCTGCCGCAACCGGGCCGGTCGAGACTGCTTGCGCGTTGCGCTCGCTCGCGGCTCGGAATACGACGGTCAGCAGGATCGCGACGATTGCCGCCAACAGTCCGACAACCGCGACCCTGGGCCAATTGATGCGAATCACCGGCTGGTCCGGCGCAACCTGCCGCCTCAGCTCGGCTTGGGCGTGGATTGCACGAACCACGGCATATCCCTCACGAACAATAAATCAATGAATCGGGGCTTCCGCCAAGCTTTGCTTGGGGTCGCAGTCAGAGCATTTAATATTCGGAAAGCGTCGCGCCGACAGAAATTAACACGGCGTGCGGAATCGGGTCAATCACCCGAAGCCGGAATATAGCGCATTCCGGCGGAATGGAACCGCGCCAGCAGCAGGGTTCCGGGTCGGAGACCGCGTTGTTGGCCATGTAATCGCCGACTGGACTGACGGCGAGGCGCCGCCGATCCTTTACAAAAAGACGCTTGGAATCTCGCTTCCGGGCGTCCTTTGCGAGCATGTGATATTTCGTAATGACCGGCCGAAGGCCGACGGCCGGGGTGTACTGCTGAACAAAAAGCGATACGCCGCCGGTGCCTGGATCAGCACCGTTTCGCCCGGCACCGGTCTCGATAGCTCTACAAGCGCTGAGCGTGCGGTGAGTGCCGCAACCGGCAGCGAGGACGCCTGCACATCGCTGAGCGGCGGCGCTGCTGCCACCGCCCGCATCCTGGCGTCCAGCAGCGATGAAAGGCTCGGCCGCGCCAAAACGCTCGGGGCCTGGCGGGCATCAACTGTCGGGCGACGCCGGCATGGGATGAAGCCAGTCCCCTCCCTGCCTCCCCCGCATGCGGGGGAGGCAGGGGGCGGCTAAGCCATCAGGTTGCGGCGTCGGCTTTCGCCGCCGTGGCGACGGTCTCCACCAGCGAAATGATGTTTTTCCGAACGGCGTTGTTCTGGATTTGCCGGAATGCGCTCATGAGCCGGAAACCATCCTTGAGTTCCGGCACATCGAATTGTTCCGCGACGGCGACTTCGATGCCGGCATCACCCGACGCGGAAAAGAAATATGTCACCGGGACGTCCAGTATCTTCGAAATTTCATAGAGCCGGCTGCAGCTCACCCGGTTGGTTCCCTTTTCGTATTTCTGCACCTGTTGAAACGCGACACCGAGCTTTTGTCCTAGGTCGGTTTGCGAAAGCGACAGTTGCAACCGACGCAACCGAATACGCTTTCCAACAATGACATCGATTGGATGAGGCATTAACGCACCACTACTTTCCTTGACGTTAGACTTGACCAAGTTTTAGCTCGACTCGACGACATGTAGCGCTGGGACGAGGCTGAAATTACTTAAACGTACTTGTAATTTTACTCAACGTCTACCTTCATGACATTGGAACCATTACGTTGATTTCGCGGCGCCCTCATCGCCAAAGAAGGCTTTTTCGGGGCATTAGCGGTCAGGGTGGCGCGGCGAGACCTGATTTCAGGTAATGACATACCTAAAATCGGCTGCTTGCCGTCTGGCGCCGCTAGCCGTCGGCGAGCAGATAGCCCGCATGGGCTCCCGCTGTTCGACGCCCTCGCCCTGGCACTCAATTTATCCGAGCCGCCTTCGCCTCCGGGGGGCTTCCCGTCGAACTCCCCGTCTCGATCGTGTTGGTGAGCTCGATGCCGGCCATCCGGAGACATTCGACCACGACCCCCGACACGCCAAGGCGCAGAGCCTCCTCCTCCGAATAACGAATGAGACGAGCCAAGGCCACCACGTCAGCTTTCATCGTCACCAGCGAATCTCCCGTCAGCATATGGTTTCGAAGCCATAATCCGCCCAGTGTGCCCATACTATCCGGAGAACCGGCCGCCGCATAGAGCAGGGATCAGTATTCAGGGATCAGGGATCAAAGATCAGGGACCTGATCCCTGATTACTGATCCCTGATCACTGATCTTGCGACGAATGCCAAGACAGCGCAGTCTACGGCGCAGTCTACGTCTCTCGATTTCAAAGCAACGATTGAGAGAATTTGCTGAAAATCAAAACCTGGAGGGAGGACATGCCTCGCAACACAACCTTGGCCGCCTTGTGGTCGATCGGCCTCGCTGCGATTGCGCCAGCAATCGCCGCTGACATGACGCCGCAGCGGCTCGTGAACGCAAGGAGCGAGCCGCAAAACTGGCTCATGATCCATCACGATTACGACAATTCCCGCCACTCCGCGCTCACGGAGATCAACCGCGGCACAGTCAAAAATCTCGAACTCAAATACACGTTCTCCATCGGCGGCCGCGCGACCGGAGGCGTCATGCGGGGCAAGGAGGAATCGACACCGCTCGTCGAGGACGGCTACATGTACGTGACCGACACCTGGTCGCGGGTGATGAAATTCGACGTGCGCAGCGGGACGCAGGCGATCCCGCTGTGGCGCTACGATCCGAAAATCCGGGTGTCGCGGACGACCCGCGGCCTTGCCATGTACGGCAACAACATATTCCTTTCCACCTATGATGCGCGCCTGATCGCGCTCAACCGGGACACCGGCGAGGTGGTCTGGGAGGTGCAGGCGGCGGCGCCGACGGACCCCAAGACCGGCACCCCGTCGAAAACCCAGGCGTTCTCCGGCGCGCCCTTGGCCATCAAGACCGCAGCCGGCCGCGAACTCCTGGTGCAGGGTGAGTCGACCGGCGGCTCTCTCGGCACCAGGAGCTGGATCGGCGGCTTCGACATCAAAACCGGCGAGCTGGCGTGGCGCACCTTCACGATTCCGGCTCCGGGCGAGCCCGGCTCCGAAACTTGGAAGGACAATCACAATGCCTGGCGCATCGGCGGCGCCAGCGTGTGGCAGACCGCCTCCTACGATCCCGCCACCAACCTGCTTTATTTCGGCACCGGCGACGCCTTCCCGACCTTCGATCCTGAGTATCGCCCGGGCGACAACCTCTACACCGCGAGCACGCTGGCGGTCGACGCCGATACCGGCAAGATCGTGTGGTTCTTCCAGGAGACGCCCAACGAGCATTGGGATTTCGACACGCCAAGCCCCAAGATGCTCTATGAGGCGACCATCAACGGCGAGACGCGCAAGGTGGTGGCGAACTTCTCCCGCAATGGCTTCTACTACACGCTCGACCGCGCCAGCGGCCAGTTCATCCGCGCCGACCAATACCAGGAGAAGGTGACCTGGACCAAAGGCATCGACCCCAAGACCGGCAAGCCGCTCGACTACGATCCGGCAAGCGACGTGCAGCGCTATGCCGGGATCGGCCAGCGGCGCGGCAAGCCGGGGCAGGAAGCGTGTCCATGGTTCAACGGCTCGCCCACATTCTTTCCGCCGACATTCGACGCCAAGCGCATGATCGCCTATGTGTCCGGCGCCGAAGGCTGCTCCGGCGGCACCATTGTGCAGACCCCGATGGATGAGAAGAAGGACTGGGTGGGCCTGCGCATGTGCTGCCAGGAACAGGGCCGCGCCACCGCGCATGGCGCGCTGTGGGCGCTCGATGTGCGCACCGGCAAGATCGTCGGCAAGACGCAGTATCCGGTGCCGAACCAGTCCGGCATGCTGTCGACCGACGGCGACCTCGTCTTCACCGGCCATTCCAACGGCCGCTTCTCGGCCTACGATGCCGATACGGTCAAGGAACTGTGGAGTTTCAGCCTCGGAACGCCGATCACGGCGCCGCCGATGACCTACGGGGTCGGCGGCAAGCAATACGTGGCGGTGGTGGCGGGCGGCGAAGCGGAGCTGCGCGGCGCCGTGCTCTACCAGCCCTCGGCATTCGTCGCGGTGTTCGGGTTACAGTGATCAGGTATCAGTAATCAGGGATCAAGAAAGCCATAGCCGCAGAGGTCTCTTGATCCCTGACCTCCGATTACTGATTCCTGTTACGTCGGCCACGGCTTCGGCGGCGTGAACGACGTCGCGGTGAACGCAATCTCCGTGATCGCCTTGAGGCTGCGCGCGCCGTACCGGAACGGAACGATGAGGCGCAGCGGTGCGCCGTGCTGCGGCGGTATGGGCTCGTCATTGAGCTGCCATGCCAGGACGACCTGCGGGTGCATGAGCGTCGTCATGTCCTCGTCGATGAAATATCCGTCCGAGCCCACCAGCCTGCCATAGTGAGCGAAGTTCTGGGCGCCGATCGCCTGAGCAAAGTCGGAAAAGCGCACGCCGGTCCACTTCACCGTGCCGCGCGGCATCGGGGCGCCGCATTGCAGCCGCACCACGTAGGAGTGCCGCGGCAGTTTCTCGAGAACGTCGAAGGTCAAGGTGCCGGAGAGCTTCGCGGTGCCCCGCGCGTCAATCTTGACCTTCATCTTGCGCACATCGTATTCGCCGGCGGGTGTCTGGTTCTTGGTGCGCCACAGCACGCCGGTGATCGCGCCCGCTTCCTGGGGCATGTACTCGACCGCCGATCCGTCGGGCTTGAGCGGCAGCGTCGAGATGTTGCGAAGCTGGGTGTCCACCAGACCCTCAGGCTGTGGCCCGGCTTGAGCCGCGACCTCCCGGGCCTTGAGCCCCGCAAGCGACAATCCGGCCACGGCCGCGGCGGAAAACTGCATGGTCTCGCGTCGAGACACCTTCATAGCGTACCTCCCATACGGGCCGAACATTTCTCAAGAAAATGCGGCCATGATTGTTAATCTCAAGCCGATTCCACCACGTAATCCTTAAAATAGCTGGTGCTGTCGGTCTTTGACCACAGACCGATCTTGCCGGATACCGGCTCCGGCAGCGTATATTCGAGGGCAAGCTGTCCATTGATGTAGGTTTTGAAGTCGGTGCCCGAAACCGTCATCTTCAGGTCATGCCATTGATCGCGGGCCAAGTGCCACGGCTCCCGTCCCGGACCACGCCTTACCATTTTCCGGATGCCATCGTGGAAGGTCCAAAGCGTGATGTTGTATTCGGTGTCATTATAGCGCGTGGAGAGCCAGTCGCCATTGGGCTTGACGTTGAACAGGATGCCAGAGCAGCGATCGAGATCGCCGGCAATGGTTTTGAACTTCAGGCTGATGGCGCCGTTTGAGAAGTTGTCCACGCCATTGAGTGTTGCGATCGGGTAGTAGGCGAACTGCTTGACGTTATCGATGAAATCCTCTTGCGAGGCGTTGTAGAAGCTGCGCGCCCGTTCGGCGAGCAAAGCGGTGCGGTTGTTCTGGTTCGCCTTCCAGGGTTGGCCATCGACCATGATCACCTTGTCGGCGCCATCCTGAACGACGCGCCATGTTCCGACGACGGGCTGAAACGCCAGGGGCGGTTGGCCGACGCGTTCTTTGCTCAGGTCGACTCTGAGCTCGGCAGCGGCAATGCGCCTTGCTGAAAGCGGTGTTACGGCAAAACCCGTTGCGGCAATCACGAGGTCGCGTCGAGACAGTCCACTCATGCCAACCTCCTCCTTTGGAAAAACAGTCCGAGGCCGATCACCGCCAGGGGCCACACCACGTAAAACAATGGTACGGCGCCGAGGGGTTGCGCGGCAAGCGGGTGACCGCGATGACCGGCTTCGCCCTCCTGCGGGGCCGCAATCCCCGCCAGCTCATAGATCGCATCGAGCACGCCATCCGTCGTCGTGGCGCGGCCGACGATGCGCTTGCCGCCGAGATCATACCAAATCTCTCCGTAATGCTTGCTTGCCTGCTCGAACAATCCGGTCGAACTGCTGGAAACATACTCTACGGTCACGTTCGGCATGGTGCGGCGCAGTTTGGAGAGGGTTTGCTTTTCAAGGTCGAAGCGCCGCGGGTCTTCCGGCGCGAGATGCGCTTCGACTCTTAACGGTGCCGTGATCTTGCTTAAAATAGCAGCTTCAGATTCACCAAAGGAATTCCGTTCGTTTTCCGAGACGTCCCAACTCGGTCTTACAAAGGATGACGCGAAGGCGAGAACCGCGGCCACGCAGAGAATCGCGACCGACTCCGTCGCCCGCCGCCGCACCGATACGCCCAAGCGCATCCAGATCGCGGCAAGAACCAGCGATGCCGAGATGAGAGTAAAAGCCGTCAGCACCAGATCGAGGCGCACTAATCCTCGACGGAAGGCCTGCAGCATTTCCGCAGGAGTGTAGCTCGCGATCTGCTCCCACGTACCACCCTGAAACGCGGCCACGAAGCTCAGTACCCATGTGCCGACCGTGAAGGCGAGCACCAGGATGGCGGCAGTCGATGGATGCTCGGCGAGCGAAGCGGCGGCAGCCGCAAGGGCGATCACGATCCCGGCGTTAAGCAGGTGCCCAAGCGCAAGCGAGCCGATTTCCGGCGCGTACAGGCTGCCGCCATAGCTCGCCCAGAGGATGCCGGCGAGGACAATGGGAACGCCCGCAAGCAGCCATCCCGCTCCCAGCACGAGCGCCTTCGCGCCAATCATCGACAGCGGCATCATCCCTCGCTGCAGCTCGAGCTTGAGAGCGCCGCTGGTGCGATCGCCCGCAATCGCGCGAATAGCCACGAACGGCAGAAGGAAGGACGCCGCGATCTCGTATGCGCTGAAGGTTGGGGCGACGACGCCGTCGAGCGGAAACAGCGCGTCGGCAAGTCCCGCCCCAGGCCCCCCTTGGCCGCTCGCTTCCGCATAGGAGCGAACGGCACTGATGAAGGATACGCCCACCAGCGGACCGATCACCGCCAGCATCACCCACCAGGAGCGCGAACTCATCAGTTCGCGCCACTCTTTCTTGACAAGCCATCGCCATGCGCTGCTACGCGAGGGCAAGGAAGACCTCCTCAAAATCTGGTGGCAAGTCATGGCCGGCGCGCTGGCGCGCTAGCGCGGTGAGTGTGTCAAGCGTGCCCTCGGCGACAACATGGCCGCCGCTCAACAGCACGAAACGATCGCAGACCTTCGCGGCATCGGCGATTTGGTGAATAGATAGAAAGAACGTGCGGTCCCGCGTGAGATGCTTGCGGAGTGTCGCCGCCGCTTCGCGGCTCTGGCGCAAGTCCAGGCCTTCGAACGGCTCGTCGATCAGCAGGATCGGCTGCGGCGCCAGCAGCCCGAGCGCCAGCAAGGTGCGTTTGCGCTGCCCTTTGGACAGGGCGCGGATCGGCACCTGCATCAGCGGCGCCAAGGCCAGGTCGGCAACAAGCTGCTCGTATATCCCGTTGCGGCCGCCGAAAAAGCCGAGGCCGTATTCCAGGACCCACCGCACCGGCTGGTCCGGCCAGGGAGCGATGCCGTCCGGAACGTAGAATAGCTTGGATGAACGGTGTCGCCCGTCTACCGGCGCCGGGCCGAAGAAGATTTTTCCCCGATCCGCGGCCTCCAAACCGGCCACGCATTCGAACAGCGTGGTCTTTCCGGCACCGTTCGGCCCGATCAGGCCTAGAATCTCGCCGGTCCGAATCGAGAAACCGACGTCTTCAAGCGCGTGAAGCCGTCCGTAGGTTTTGGAAAGACCATCGACCCGAACGACAGCCTCAGCTGCGTTGTGAGCGCCCACCCTTGTCTCCAACTCTTTCAATGAATCTCCGGCTCCGGAGTTCTCTCCCCCGCAAGCAGGAAATCGAAATCGCAGCCCTCGTCGGCCTGCCCGATATGGGCCGAGTACATCGCCCCGTAGCCGCGCTGGTAATGCGGCGCCGGCGGGCGCCAGGCGCTGCGGCGGCGCGCGAGTTCTTCGTCGGCGACGTGGAGATGGATGCGCCGCGCATCGGCGTCGACCTCGATCTCGTCGCCGGTCTCAACGAAAGCGAGCGGCCCGCCCACGTAGCTTTCCGGCGCCACATGCAGGATGCAGGCGCCGTAGCTGGTGCCGCTCATGCGGCCGTCGGAGAGGCGCAGCATGTCGCGCACGCCCGCCTTCACGAGCTTCCGCGGGATCGGCAGCATCCCCCATTCGGGCATGCCGGGTCCGCCCTTGGGACCGGCATTCTTGAGCACGATGACGTGGTCCGGCGTGACGGCAAGATCGTCGCGATCGATCTCGCGGGCCATGTGGTTGTAGTCCTCGAACGCAAGCGCCGCGCCGCGGTGTTTGAGCAGCCGCGGATCGGCAGCCGAGGGCTTCATGACGCAACCGCGCGGCGCCAGGTTGCCGGTCAGCACCGCGGTCGCTCCGGCGGTCGAGATCGGATCGTTGAGCGAATGGATGACGTCGCGCAGATGCACCTTGGCGCCATCGAGGCCGTCGGCGAGCGGCTTGCCGGTTACGGTGAGGCAGGTGAGGTCGAGGCACTCACGGAGTTCAGCCATCAGGCCGCGGATGCCGCCCGCATAATAGAAATCCTCCATCAGGTATTTGCCCGAGGGCCGCACGTTCGCGAGCACCGGCACTTCGCGCGAAATATCGTCGAAGCGCTTCATGTCGAGCGCGATCCCGGCGCGCCGCGCCATGGCGACGAGGTGGATAATGGCATTGGTCGAGCCGCCCATCGCCATGTGAACCCGGATGGCGTTGTCGAACGATGCGGGGGTGAGAATGCGGGCCGGCGTCAGGTCCTCCCACACCATGTCGACGATGCGGCGTCCGGCGGCGGCGCACATGCGAATGTGGCTCGAATCCACAGCCGGTATCGACGATGCGCCCGGCAGCGCGAGGCCCAGCGCTTCGGCGATCGCCATCATTGTGGCGGCCGTGCCCATCACCATGCAGGTGCCGAAGCTGCGCGAGATGCCGCCTTCGATCTCGGCCCAGTCCTTTTCGGTAATGCGGCCGGCGCGTTTTTCGTCCCAGTATTTCCAGGCGTCGGAGCCGGAGCCCAGGGTCTCGCCGCGCCAGTTGCCGCGCAGCGACGGCCCGGCCGGGACGTAGATCGCCGGCAGCCCCATGCTGATCGCCCCCATCACGAGGCCCGGCGTGGTCTTGTCGCAGCCCCCCATCAGCACGGCGCCGTCGATCGGATGGCTGCGTAAGAGCTCCTCGGTCTCCATGGCGAGAAAATTCCGATAGAGCATGGTGGAGGGCTTCACCATCGGCTCGGCGAGCGACATTGCCGGCAGCTCGATCGGCAGCCCGCCCGCCTGCAGGATGCCGCGCTTGACATCCTCCGCCCGCGCGCGCAGGTGCCCGTGACAAGCGTTGATGTCGCTCCACGTATTGATGATGCCGATCACCGGCTTGCCGCTCCAATCCGGCGAATCGTAGCCGAACTGGCGCAAGCGCGAGCGGTGGCCGAATGCGCGCAGGTCGTTGACACCGAACCAGCGGTGGCTGCGCAGCTCTTCAGGGCGTTTGCGGGTCATGGGGATTCCGGCGGACCGCGGGCGTCTCGCCCGCTCTTTAAGAGCAACCAAATGCGGGCGAGACGCCCGCGGTCCCAGCGATGCCCGCGCTCCTTACTCGATCGAGGCGCCGGAGAACTTGACGGCCTTCTCCCATTTCGCGGTTTCGGATGCCATCACCTTGCCGAAGTCGCCCGGTGTGCCGCCCATCGGAATGCCGCCGAGGTCGGCGAGCCGCACCTTCATCTTGGCATCCGCAAGCGCGTCATTGACGGACTTGTTGATCTTCTCGACGATACTGGCGGGCGTGCCCTTCGGCGCCCCGATGCCGAACCAGGCGCTCGCCTCATAGCCGGGGACCGTGTCGGCCACGACCGGCACGTCGGGCAGCGCTTCGTTGCGGGTGTCGGTGGTGACCGCAAGGGCGCGCAGCTTGCCGGATTTGATGAATTCGATCGAGGACGGCATATTGTCGAACAGCACGTCGGTGGTGCCGGCGATCAGGTCCGTGAGCGCCGGCCCGGCGCCGCGGTACGGGACGTGGGTCATCTTGACCCCGGTCATCGCCATGAACAATTCGCCCGACAGATGCACCGATGTGCCGTTGCCGGATGAGGCCATGTTGATCTTGCCGGGATTGGCCTTGCCGTAGGTGATGAATTCCGCCACCGTCTTCGCCGGGAAATTGGGATTGACCTCCATCACGTTCGGCACGCGGGTGATGCCGGCGACCGGCGCGATGTCGCGCAGGACGTTAAACGGCAGCTTCTTGTAGAGCGTTGCATTGATGCCATTGGCGGGGTTGACCAGGAGCAGCGTGTAGCCGTCGGGCGGCGCGTTCACCACCACTTCGGTGCCGATGTTATTGCCGGCGCCCGGACGGTTATCGATCACGAATTGCTGGCCGAGGTGCTCGGAGAGATATTGACCGATGAGCCGGGCCAGAATGTCGGTGGTGCCTCCGGGCGGATAAGGCACCACCCATTTCACCGGCTTGGTGGGGTAATCCTGGGCCCGCGCCGCACTGCAGGCGAGGCCAAGCGCCGCGACGATAAGAGCCAACAGGCGGAACGATCTCAACAGTCGCATGAAGGTTTCCTCTCGGACCAGGTTTCGGTGAAGCTTTATCTTGCCCGCAAGCCGGCGACACTGCATGGCGCAGAGGTTAAGCCCGGCTGAGGGGCAAGCACAAGTGCGATCAGTGCACCTGAAGAGCCGTAGCGTCGTGCCTCAAGATCAATTTGGACGTTGCGATTCTAAGCGCTGCCATAGTAAGAACAAACCGTGGACCCGGAAGGCGAATTCATCCCGCGGCTTGATATCCTACCTTTGCCGCAGCGACGGCTGTGGGACGAATTCGCCGGCATTCCGCCGGAGTTCGTTCTCTACGGCGACACCGCGATTGCCCTTCATCTCGGGCACCGCGAGTCGATCGACTTCGACTTTTTCGGCAACCGCTCGTTCGATCCGGCGAAGCTTATGTCCGCAGTGCCGTTCATGGCAGGCGCGCAGATCACGCGGCGCGAGCCAAATACGCTGGAGGGGATCGTCGATCGCGATGGCATCGTCAAGGTATCCTTCTTCGGCGTGCCAGAAATTCCAAGGCTTGTGCGGCCGCACAAGGTTCTCCACAACGGGGTCAAGGTGGCATCCTTGCTTGACCTCGCCGGCATGAAGGCATCGGTCGTGCAAGTCAGGGCCGAGGCCAGAGATTACATCGACGTTGATGCAATGATGGCCAGCGGCAAGATCGATCTGCCGACAGCTCTCGCGGCCGGGCGGGCGATCTATGGCACGCAGTTCAACCCCGAGATTACGCTGAAGGCCCTGTCTTTCTTTGATGATGGCAATTTGCGCCGGCTGGCCGAACCGCTGAAAGCGCGGCTTGCCAAGGCGGCGCGCGAGGTGGACCTTGACGGGTTGCCGGATTTGAACGACCTGAAGCGCGATTGGGAGCCTCGGAGATGAAGCCAATTCCGCTTAATCCCGAAACCGAAAGAGTAGCGCGGCGCGTCATCTGGTTCGAGCCGCCCGTCGAGGCGCTCGCCGATCCCGTCCGCTTCATGGCTTATGCCATGTCGCACGCGATGCCCGACGACATGAAGGTCATCCGGCGTTACGTGTCGGACGACGATTTTCGGGAGGCGCTCGATCGCGCTCCGCCCGGAATTGTCGATCCCCGCTCATGGGCGTACTGGAATTCGAAGCTCGGCCGGTTTCCGCCGCCATCGCCGCCAAAGCGCCAGCTCGGTTAGGACCGTAGGGCGCACCAAGCGTAGCGCATTGCGCCATTCCCCTGCGAAAGCCGCGGACGCTGCCAAAGTCCCACCCGATCTTGCCGCCTGAGTCCGCGCCAGCCTATCGTTGCCGCCATGGATCACTCCGCCGGCGCCTCCGCAGCCGCGTCAGGGGTAGACGGCCTGAGGTTCGACTCTCCCCACAGCCGGCGGTGCAGCCGATCGAGCAGCAGGTACACCACCGGCGTGGTGTAGAGCGTCAGCAGCTGCGACACCGCAAGACCGCCGATGATGGTCATGCCGAGCGGGCGGCGCAGGTCGGAGCCGGTGCCGGTGGCGACCAGCAGCGGAACCGCTCCGAGCAACGCCGCCATCGTGGTCATGATGATCGGCCGGAAGCGCTGGAGACAGGCCTCGTGAATCGCCTGCTCGGGCGTGCGGCCGCCGTGGCGTTGCGCGGCAAGCGCGAAGTCGACCAGCATGATGCCGTTCTTCTTGACGATCCCGATCAAGAGGATGATGCCGATGAAGGCGATGATGGTGAGCTCGGCGCCGAACAAGGTCAGCGCCAGCAATGCGCCGAGGCCCGCAGACGGCAGGGTGGAGATGATCGTGAGCGGATGGGCGAGGCTCTCATAGAGCACGCCGAGCACGATATAGACCGCGACGAGCGCCGCCAGGATCAGCAATTCCTGCGACGCGGCGCTGTCGCGAAACACTTTCATGTCACCGGCAAAATCGGTCCGCACCGTGTCCGGCAAATGCATCTCGGCCATCGCCTGCATGACGGCGTTGGCCGCGGTCTCGAGCGGGGTATCGGCGGTGAGGTTCCAGGTGACGGTCGCGGCCGGATATTGGGATTGGTGATTGACGGAAAGCGGCGTGTTGGATTTCTCAAGCCGCGCGACGGCGGCGAGCGGCACCTGGGTGGCGCCGCGCGATACGCCCTGGGCGGTGCCGCCGCCGACGTAGACGCGATTGATGTTTGCGGGATCCTGCTGAAACTGCGGATCGATCTCAAGGATCACCCGATACTGGTTGCGCTGGGTGAAAACGGTCGAGATCTGGCGCTGCGAGAACGCATTGTTGAGCGCATTGTCGATGTCCTGGACCTGGATGCCAAGCCGGGACGCGGCGGAGCGGTCGATCAACACATTGGCCTGCAGGCCGCCCAGTTGCCGATCGGTGGTGACATCGATGATGCCCGGAATGCGCCGGATGCGGTCCTGCACCCGCGGCAGCCATAAGGACAATTCCTCCGCATCGGCGTCCATCAGGGTGAACTGGTATTGCGATTGGCTGGCACGGCCGCCCAGATAGGGCAGCTGCTGCGCCGGCCACATGAAGACGCGCAGGCCCGGTATATCCGCGACCGCGAGCCGCATGCGGTCCACGATGGCCGAGGTCGACATGCCGCCGCGCTCTGAGGGCGGCTTGAGGCCGATGAACAGGCGGCCGTTGTTGACCGTCCCGCTCCAGGCGCTGCCGCCGACCGAGGAACCGACGGCGGCGACAGCGGGATCGGCCTGCACGATTGCGGCAGCGCGCTGCACCAGCACGGTCATCTGCTGGAACGAGATGTCCTGCGATGCCCCCGCGTAGGCGCCCACGAAGCCGCTGTCGTCGGGCGGAAAGAAGCCTTTGGGCGTGTGGATATACATGTACACGGTGAGCGCCATCGTGGCGGCCAATGCCGCCAGGGTCAGGAATTGGTGGCGCAGGACGAATTGGAGGCTCATGCCGTAGCGACGGACCATCGCTGCCAGCGCATTCTCGACCAGCCGGTCGAACCACCCCCGCCCCGCCCCCTCCCTAACCCTCCCCCGCAAGCGGGGGAGGGTTAGGTGGGGGCTCTCACGGAGAAAACGGGCGCAGATCATCGGCGTCACCGACAGCGACGCGAACGTCGAGATCGTGATGGCGAACACCAGCGTCACCGAAAACTCGCGAAACATCCGTCCCGCGAGACCGCCCATGAACAGCATCGGAATGAATGCCGCAACGAGCGACACGCTGATCGAGACGACGGTGAAGCTGATCTGGCGCGCGCTCGCGATGGCGGCGCGCATCGGCGACATCCCGCGTTCCAGGTTGCGGAAGGTGTTTTCGATCATCACGATGGCGTCGTCGACCACGAAGCCGACCGAGACCGCGAGCGCCATCAGCGACAGGTTGTCGATCGAGAAACCCGCAAACCACATCGCCGCGCAGGTGCCCGACAGCGACAGCGGCACCGTGATCCCGACCGCAACGGTCGGCGCTGACCGGCGCAGGAAGACGAACACCACCAGCATGACGAGGACGATGGTGGCGCCGAGCGTGAGCTGCATGTCGCGCACGCTCGCCCGGATCATCAGGGTGCGGTCGGTCAAAACCGAAAACTGGATGCCAGCCGGCACCCAGCGCTTGAGCTCCGGCAGCATCGCGTAAATGCGGTCGACCGTCTCGATCACGTTGGCGTCGGCCTGCTTGGTGATGTTGATGAGTATGGCGGGCTGCCCATTGAACCACGCGGCCGCGCGGCTGTTGCGGGTGCTCTGTTCCACGCTGGCGATGTCGCCGAGCAGCGTCACGGCGCCGTTCTGGGATTTGACGACGATATCGCGGTATTCGCGCGGGTCGCGCATCTGGCCGTTGGTCGCGATCGTCTGGGCAATGCCGTCGCTGTCGAACACGCCGAGCGGGCCGGCCGCATTGGCATTGATGATCGCGAGGCGGACATCCTCCATGCTCAGGCCCATGGAGGCGATCGCAACCGGATTGACGCGTACGCGCATCGCCGGCTGCTCGGCGCCGTTGACGGTCGCCTCGGCGACGCCGTCGAGCTGCGAAATGCGCTGCGCCAGCACGGTGTCGGCCACGTCGTAGATCGCGCTCGGCGCCAGCGTATCGGAGGTGAGCGCCAGGATCAGGATCGGCGCGCCGTTGGGATTGGCCTTGCGGAAGGTCGGCAGGCTCGGCAGGTCGCCGGGCAGGTCGGCGACGGCGGCGTTGAGCGCGGCCTGGACGTCGCGCGCGGCGCTGTCGATCTTGCGGCCGAGATCGAACAGGATCGAAATTGACGAGGCGCCGAGCGTACTCGTCGAGGTCAATTCGATCACGCCCGGGATTTCGCCGAGCCGCCGCTCCAGCGGCGCCGCCACTGTCGCCGCCATGGTGGATGGGTCGGCCCCCGGCCGGTTCGCCGACACGTAGATGGTCGGAAACTCCACGTTGGGCAACGCCGCGACCGGCATGAACCGGTACGCCACGGCGCCGGCCAGGAACAGCCCAACCGAGAGCAGAATGGTCGCAATCGGTCGCGCAATGAACGGCAACGAAAAATTCAGCGCGCTTCTCCCCTCATCCTGCGGGACTAACCGCGGCCGGTTCACAGCAACATTGAGGGCATCTTAGAGCGGATTCCCATCAGGTTGAAGCTCCCGCACTCCTACCACCGCCGTGGCGGGGCTTGTCCCATCGGCGCTAAGTTAAGGCTCGACGGCCCCGCGAACTCCTCCCCTCCCCCTTGTGGGGAGGGGTCGGGGGTGGGGGTCGGGAGGTGCGGCACGTCGGCGCCCCACGGCACGACCCCCCACCCCAACCCTCTCCCACAAGGGGGCAGGGAGTCCGCGCGGGGTCAAGTTAGCGCCTCTGGCCGCCTCCATTAATTTGCACCAGCAGCCTTCACTCCTCGCCCTTGATATCGAGCGTGCGGACCACCTCGCCCCAGCGGGCGACTTCAGCGGCCACATAGCGGGTGAATCCTGCCGCATCCGCATCGAGCGGTTCGGAGGCATCGTTCTCCGCGAGTTTGCGCATCTGCGGCTCCTTGAGGAACGCGCGCGCCTCACGGTTGATGCGATCCGCGATGTCGGGCGAGAGCTTCTTAGGCCCCGACAGGCCGAACCATGAGGCCATGACCAGTTCCGGATAGCCGCTTTCCGCGAAGGTCGGCACGTCCGGCAGAACCGGCACGCGGGCCTTCGACGTGACCGCCAGCGCGATCAGCGCGCCGCTGCGCACATGCTCGCCCACCGTCGTCAGCGGCAGGAATATCGCGGGCACGTGACCGGCAATGACATCGGCGACCGCCGGCCCGCCGCCCCGGTAGGGCACATGCTGCATCGAAATGCCCGCCAGCCGCTGGAAATACTCGCCGCCCATATTGCCGAGCCCACCGCGATTGGCGGCCGTGTAGGCGAGCTTTTCGGCCCGCGCCTTGGCGACGAACGCGGCGAGCGTGTTCACGCGGAGCCCCGGATAAACCGCGAACACATAAGGCGAACTCGTCAGCATGACGATGTGGCTGAAATCCGCGACCGGATCGTAGCCGGCATTGCGGGCCACCAGCGGCACGGTGAGGTTCGAGGCGGAGTTGGAGAGCAGCAGCGTGTGGCCATCTCCCTCCGCCTGCGCCACGAAAGCCGCTCCCAGGGCATTGCCGTTGCCGGGCTTGTTCTCGATGATGAAGGGCTGCCGGAACACCGCCTGGAAGTGGTTGGTCACCAGCCGCGCCGCCGCATCCGAGGAGCCGCCGGCAGCGGCCGGCACCACGATGCGCACGAGACGGGCGGGCCAGTCCTGCGCTGAGGCAGGGGGCGAAGGCAGCAGGACGGCGGCCGTCAGGACAATCGCCGCCAAACGTGGCGCGGCATTCCACATTGTCATCGGTCCTCTGCGTTCGTCCTCACGTCGTCGGCAGTTCCTCGCGCCACCAACCAAAGTGCTGCATCACCGGCTCGTCGGTGACGCGCAACAGCATGGCGTCGTCCGTTGCCTCATGCCAATGCGGGCGCCAGGCGGGCGCCGCGATGACATCGCCGCGCCGCCATTCGAACCGCTCGCCGTCGACCGTGGATGCTCCTTCGCCCTGCACCACCGCGAAGATATTGTTTGCCGTGGTGCGATAGGACGCGGTGCGAACGCCGGGAGCGAGCCGCATCATGTAGAGCGCCGTGGTGGCGAGCGCGGGGTGGCCGAGTTCGATCCGGGTGCCGAACGGCCCGCCGGGTTCGGGCTTCGCCTCGCCCAGCCGGCGCAACGTATCCCGTAGGGTGAACACCAAGGGCTGGTCCGTCGCCGCCTCTGCCGGCGCGCGGCCGGAATCATCGGCCCCGTTGCTGTCGTCTTCGGCAGCTTCGAAGAACATCGGCTCTAAGAGCTGCACCAGCGGCACATCGAGAAAATCAAGCCAATAGGCGCATGCCTTGCTTTGATTGCCATGGCCGTGGGTCGACCAGTTCGGCGTCAGAAGCACATCGCCCGGCGCCATGGCGATGTTGACGCCGTCGACCTCCGTGTAGGTGCCGGGCTCGGCATCGAGGATCAGGCGAAGCGCGTTCGGCGTATGGCGGTGCGCCCGCGCCCACTCGCCCGGCATGATCATCTGATACGCGGCAACCAGCGTGCGCACGGTGCCGTAGGTGTTGCCTCCGGCCGGATTGATCAGGATGAGGTTGCGCCGCTCGGCCAGCGCCGTATTGATCATTCGGCCGGCCGCGTCGAGCGCGCCGCGGGCAAGTTCATATTGCCAATGCGCCGGCACCAGGGTCTTGCGCGGCGCCGGCCACAACGATGGCGTCGGCTTGTTCCAGCCCGGCCCCATGCCGATTTTGTCGAGCTTGCCGTAGAGCTCCTCCAGCGTGCCGGAGCGGGCGAGATCGGATGGCGATGGCTGTGGCATGGAACCCTCATTATTGACTAGCGCCCAATCGGGTAGCGCGTTGTTCACCCTCCCCTGAAGGGGGAGGGTCGCTCGCGAAGCGAGCGGGGTGGGGTGACGGCAGCGCAACATACTCCGCTCGGCGAATGGCGCACCGGCGTCACCCCACCCCGGATCGCCTTCGGCGATCCGACCCTCCCCCTCCAGGGGAGGGTGATTTCCGCCGCTTTGCTTTCTGCTCCATTTCGATTTGCGCCCGCGCCTTGATGCACCACAGGTCCCACGTGCGTTTCCAGGTGCCGGCGGAAACCTGACGGCCACTGGTGGCCGCCACTTCGCGCTCGTCGAGATACACCACATGGCCGCCGGGTCCGGCGATCAGCATCGCCTGCATCTGCAGCTTGGCGGAGAGTTCGAGATAGACGCTGCGCACCACCGCCAGCATCAGGCTGTCGCCGACCACCACGGCGCCGTGCCCGCGCATCAGCGCGGCCGGCCTGGCGCCGAGCGTCGTCGCCAATGCGTGGCCGAGATGGGGCGTCTTGATGATGAGGTCGCCGCTGTCCTGGAAATCGCGGATCTCGAAAGTCGGCACGCCCTCGCCAATGAATGCGCCGGTGTTGAACAGCGGCCGCAGCGGCACCGTGGTGACGCCGAACGGGATGACCGAAGGCGAGTGGTTGTGCACCACGGCGTTGATGTCCGGACGGCACTTAAAGATCTCGCCGTGAATGTAGCGTTCGAGATAAAGCGCGGCCTTGACGTCTTTCACCGGACTGCTGTCGAGGTCGAATTCCAGAATATCGTCTGCGGTCACGAGCTCGGGCGCCATGGCGCGCGCCAGCAGATAGCGGTTCGGGTCTTTGGCGGTGCGCAGGCTCACATGCCCATAGGCATCCACCACCCCATGGGCGGCGAGAATCCGGTAGGCCAGCACAAGGTCTTCCCGCTCGCTCATGGTGTTTCCTGGCCCCTCTGCGCCATCCTCCCGATTTCGGCCCGCGACGCAACCCCGTCGGGGAATGGGATTGAACCGTCAACATTGAAATCCTAACGTGATGCTGGCGCCGCGCTGACTGAACACGCGTTGCATGAAACCGTCGCCGAGGGGACGCTGATGACCGACACGCCCAATGCCGACTCCACCGCGGACTGGATCCGCACCCTCGCGCAGGCGCGCGGGCTTGACCGCGCTTACGCCCTTTGTCCCGAAGCGGTCGCCGCCGCGATGGCGCGCGGCGCCGCTTCCCTCGGTCCCTTGCCGGATGATTTCTCTTCCGTGACCGAGCCGGCCGTCATGTTCGATGCGGCCAAGTCCGGAGGCGGCGCATGAGCGATCTCGCCTACCTCACGATTGCGGAGGCTGGGCGGCTGATCCGGGCCCGCAAGCTGTCGCCGGTCGAATTCACGCGCGCGCTCATGGCGCGCATCGCCGCGACGGATTCGGTCTACCACGCCTACATCGCGGTGACGGCAGACCTTGCGATCGCGCAGGCGAAGGCGGCCGAGGCCGAGATCATGCGCGGCGAGTGGCGCTCCCCGATGCACGGCGTGCCTTACGCCACCAAGGACATTTTCGATGTCGCCGGGATGCCGACCACCTGCCATTCCAAGCTGCGTGTCGGTCATCGCGCTGCCTTCGACGCAACCGCGATCGTCAAGCTGCGCGAGGCCGGCGCAGTGCTGCTCGGCAAACTGGCGCTGCACGAGTTCGCGACCGGCGGGCCGACGCGCGAGTTGCCGTGGCCGGCCGCCTGCAACCCGTGGAATCTCGATCTTCATCCGGGCGGCTCGTCGAGCGGCTCCGGCGTTGCGGTCGCGATCGGAACCGCGCCGGGTGCGCTCGGCACCGACACCGGCGGCTCCGTGCGCAATCCCGCCACCTGCTGCGGCGTTGTCGGCATGAAGCCGACCTACGGCACCGTGAGCCGCGCCGGCGTGTTCCCGCTCGCCTTTTCGCTCGACCATGTCGGGCCTCTGACCCGCACGGTCGAGGACAACGCCATCATGCTCCAGGCCATCGCCGGCCATGACCCGGCCGACCCGGCGAGCGTGCGGCGACCGCCCGCTGACTTCACCGCTGATCTCAATGCCGGCGTCAAAGGCCTGCGGGTCGGCCTCATCGCGCATTTCTACGAGGAGGATATGGTTGCTGCGCCCGAGCAGAGCGCCGCAATCGCCGCCGCCGCCGAGGTGCTGCGCCGGCTCGGCGCCGAGGTGAAGCCGATCCGTTTGTCGTCGCTGCAGCGCTACACGGCGTGTGGCCGCACCATCCACATCGCCGAAGCCTACGCGGTGCATGAGCGCGACCTGCAGGAACGCCCGCAGGATTATGCCGAGATCACCCGCCGCAAACTGCTGCCCGGCGCCTTCATCCCGGCCGCCGACTACGTCAAGGCGCAGCAATTGCGCGCCGCGCTGTGCGCAGAATTCGCCGCCGCCATGCGCGACTTCGACGCCGCCATCACGCTGTCGAGCCTCGACATGTCATGCCGCATCGACGATGCCGAGACCATCGCCAAAACCTATGAGCGGCAAATTCGCATGCCGTTCAACGTCACCGGCACCCCGGCCATCGCGGTGCCGACCGGCTTCACGGCGGCGGGCCTGCCGACCGCGATGCAGATCGTGGGGCGTGCATTCGCGGAGCCGACGGTCTATCGGGTCGCGCACGCCTATTGCGAGGCGACAGGGTGGTGCGAGCGGCATCCGGCGGTGACGGTGGCGGAGCGGGTCGAGAGTCTTGTCTCTTGACTGAACGAAAGCTACTGCCGCAGCGGTTCGGTTAGCCACCGGCGGGACGGGTTCAACGACAATAAAAACCTGAGCCGGATTGTACAAACACGGACCGACCAAATCCAAATCATGCAATCTACTCAATCACTTAATGACTCCAGAAACTCTACGCCACGCGGATGAAGCAGAAGCAATAACGTCGTGGCACTCAACTTAAGCAGGTACCCCCAATAATACAGCGCACACAGCATTATAAATACCACCCCTCCTCCGACCCCAATTACGTTTATTGTTTCCATTTTTATCCCATCCAAAAACAACATTACATACACCACCGCTCCGGGAAATGAAAATATAAGCAATATCAACATAAACATGCTAAATACCAATAACGGGCTCAATTGCATCAAATACGTTATTTTTTGTAAAACGCTTTGCACTGGCGCTAATGTCGCATGAAATATCGTTTTAACTCCAAGACTTTGTCGATAGTTTAGTAAACTAGCGCCCAACAACATACAATACAAGAGCACTCCGCCTAACAACATCACTACGATCGGAATCGCCTCTACTTCAAAGGATTCAGCATTATTATTATCCCATATCTCCCACCCGAAATAGGCGCACGTGACAACATTAAGATAATACACGACGGTGATCGCAGACGTTATACTATTCTTTAATACGTTATGTGTCATGCCACCTCTAAATGAACCGGTGGTCGTCAGTACGCTTCGACTTATGCTCCTTATCATAGTCTGCAAATTAAAGCTCTCTTTTCTCACGGCGCGACAAAGATTCTCCGTGCTACCTCCGCCATTTCGCAGTCTTGCGACGTCAAATCCCAACACCTCAAACGTCTCATCGCTAATCGATAAGTCGGAACCATGAATCGATTCGACCAGGGCTGGAAAAGTCACCAGAAACGCCGGCGGCTTTGCTGCTACACGCTGCGTCCACTTGTGTCCTGTCGACATCGACCCTATGACGCGGGCCATGTCAGCCACCATTATGTCATATAGACGCAAAAACGCATCGCTAGGTTTCCTTTCAACACCCGCACTCCTTATAAACTCCCGAGCTACTGGCTCTCTCATCGAAATCCCGGCCAACTCGTCACCTGTAATGTCGATTAACTCCGCAAGAACTATTGAGCGCTCAATCACGTTTGACAGAGCTAAAGAGATCATTCTCCGATCATCGACCTCAATGTATTGCTGATATAGCTTAATCATTGATAGCGCGGACAATCCTGTATTGATCGCAACGAGTGGCTCCAAGAAAAATTCAACAGGAACTTCGCGCCCGCCTACCTTTCTTACGGCGTTATCGATTGTCTCCAACGCCAAATTCCCAAACAAAACAACGGACCTAATGCAAGGCTCTCGTAATTCGTTGTCTTTCAGCATCAAGTCCACAAGCAGCGGTAATGCCCTCGTGATCCGTGCCCGGCCCAAAATCACAATCGCAGCTGACGAGCGGTGATCATTATTTGACACCCATCCGACGAGCGTGTTCGAAAGCCCCTGCTCCAACGTGTTAGGACCCTCGCTGCCAAAATCAGTCGCCATGGACGCAAGTGCCGAGATCGCCGCCTCGATATTTTGTAGTTGCTCATCTTCCTTCAGCATTTCAAGAAGAGGCGCAATTACGCGGCGCGCCACATCTTGATCTGTTCTTTGCCCCTCCCCTATCGCGTGGCCCGCCAGTAGGAACCGCTCGCGTCTACCATCTTTGATAATCCGCGCCGCCAACTCCGAAGGGTCATCGACTAACCCTGCGTAAAGAAGAACGACTTCCCTCCACTCTGGATCGTCCAAATGCATCAACAATGTTGACAAAAGCGACGGATTCAACTGGACGTGCTTGGCAACCAAGTATTCTTGAAGAGTTAGATGGGAGAAGCCTAATACGTCTATTGATCGCTCCACCAGTAGGCCACTTCTTCGTTCGATGTCCTCCAACAGCTCCCTTGGTGGGATAGAAATCGCATTTCTGACGGCAATGCGTTCAATTAATTCCTCGATGCTTGATCTTTTCAGCTCACCTTTGCCAGACATCTGAAGTTCATATGCGAGCTGCCTCAGAATAACTTCTTTCTGTAATAGCGTAATTTTTGACTGAGAAACAATAACTCCTTTGCTGCGCTCCCATGCGTCAACCAAAAATTCTACGCACTGGCCGTACAATATGGCCCTACCGCGTGGCAAAATATTTCTGTTCAAATGCACCAGGCAGATAAGGGAAAGAAGCATGGGGTTGGTGGCGACTGACAAGATACGTGCGTTCCCGTCGATAGCGTTAATTAAACGTCTCGAATAATCATCGATTGCAAGCTTAACCCTAGATGCGTGTTCTCGAACATTTTCCGCCCTGATCTCGCCGACTGACCTTTCTTGCTCCATGCGGTTGCGTTCTTGAAGCCCAATTACGGCCGTGTGCCACCCCCGTATAAAGCGATGAATCTCATCTCGGCTTAAATCCTCCGCCTCCAGTACGGCAAAATCCGGCAAGAGGTTTCGCCACCCCGCCACGCGGCACGTCACTATAAAGCGATTTTTATGATACCTTGATACAAAATCGTTGATTCGCTTTGCGACAGATTGGTGCACGGACTCGCTAGTCACCTCGTCAAGTCCATCAAATAAAACAACACACTCTCCTCTATCTAATTTATGCTCGAAATAGGTTTTAGGATATTCACTTATGATTTCCTGCGATAAAATCTGCGTCCGCGGGTCGAGAAGGTCGTTAACGATTGTTGAATCTTCGACTGAGAGGCGCCTAAGGGGAATATATATCGGGTAAAGTCGCTCTCTTATCCCAAAGCTCCTCTGACCGTTTCCTTTTGCAAACTGCAGCAATATGAAGCTTAATGTGGTTGTCTTTCCGGCGCCAGGAGCACCTAAAATTACAAGACGCGGAAATTTGCGTACGGCTTCGGCAAAAGAGACGCTGTCAGCCTCTGATGCTTTAGTAGGCTGAACGCCAAACTGCATACCATATGAACTGACCTTGAGCGAGATGTAAACGTCTTCAAGCAACGGCCGCGGAATTCCGCTTACGTTGAACCCGATCAGTCGCAAATACTTGTGGTTGGAAATCATATACTCCCTGTAAATTCGCTCGAATCGTCTCCTTGCAAGAGACCAGGTTCCGTATCGGCCCAATATATCTAGGACCCACAGCGCGCCTTTGTCGAAGTGCTTCCGAAGCGCGGCAAGAAGCGCAGTTATGAGAGAAAGAAACGCTGCTGTAATTCCGCCCTCCTTCGTTATTACGATATCTGAAATAGATTCTATAAAAGATGGTTTTCTTATAATAACGTCCTGTACTTGGTTCGAATAAGCTAGAATGGTTTGCTCCCCGGCATAATATGGAGAGTCGGTCTCGCTCCGAAATGTTTTCCGTGTAAGGTGGTATTTTATTCTGTATTGGCCCCATGGTACACGTATCTGCGATATTCGGGCGATACCATTATCGTCGATCTCAATCTGCTCCGTTCCACTTGCTTCGGCATATGCAACTCTTATGTTTGCTCTGTTGTAAGAGATAGCGGCACCGTCTTTGCTCAGGGTGCCGCCTTTCCCGATGGTAATGGGAGAGTTGGGCATATTGTCAACGGATGCCAAGGTACACACTGTATCGTCAGCCGTTAAGGCTAAAGATCTAATTCGATCTTTTTCCAACAGCGTATTCGAGAATGTCACCAGCACCGATAGATGCGGATTGCGACAGTTAACGAGCCTCGAAAGTTGGTTCAAGTCAATCAGAAACGCGATTTCAGCTGACTGGTCTTGGGCGACAGCACTCTCGAAGCCCGCCAATAGGGCAACAGTTGCAGTGATGCGGGCTGCGGCCAGTGACACGGAGCGTAATTTGCGACCTGCGGTGACTAGAAGCGACATAGCGTCCCCCGCTACTTCATCAACCGGTTTCATGGTTGCTGTAGCGAAACGATACCACCAAGCATAGCAGTGCGAAAGATATTCGAACGGCATGAATTTGTCGGTGTCAGCGATACGTTAGCTCCGTGTGGCTAGGGTCAGCAGGGTCCAAGGGCATCGAGGTGAACTTTGCCCCGCGGGGGCCGCGATCGATTACGCAGGAACTCTAGCCATCGTCTATGCTGCCGCGCGGCATGTTCGGCGACTAAGCGTTGCTTGCCGAATATGTGAAAGTGCGCAATCTCCTGGGTATTCTGCCGGTGGCGGCCGGGATCTATCTGGTCACCCTACCCGGTCCAGTCTTCGATAAACATACGCCGCATCCTCCCGGATCGCCGCCTGCTCTTCGACCACATGGTGATGCGGGGAGAGGTGGCAGACCGGATCGGTGGCGCGGGCGTCGCCGGTGAGTGCGAAGGCCTGGCAGCGGCAGCCGCCGAAATCGATGTCGCGGCGCTCGCAGCTCTGGCACGGCTCCGGCAGGAAGCTCGTGCCGCGGAAGGCGTTGAAGGCGGGGTTGTGTTCCCAGATCTCGCGCAAAGAATGGTCTTTCACCGACCAGAATTCGAGGCCCGGGATCGACTCGGCCGCGTGGCACGGCAAGACGCGGCCGGCCGGCGTCACGTTGAGCGAGCGGCGGCCCCAACCGCCGACGCACGGCTTGGGGAAGCGGGCGTAATAGTCGGGCACAACGGCGTCGATGACGATGCGGCCGTGATGCTGCTTGCGCAGCGGCTCGATGCGGCCGACGGCCTCCTCCACCTGTTGGCGCGTCGGCATCAGGACGGCACGGTTCTTCAGCGCCCAGCCGTAATACTGGACGTGCGCGATCTCGACCCGCGATGCGCCCATGTCGAGCGCCATGGCGACGAGTTCATCGACACGGGAGATATTGGCGCGGTGGATCACGATGTTGACGGTGAGCGGCAGCTTGAGGGCCACCACGTCGATCGCCAGCGCGCGCTTGCGGACATAGGCGCCCTCGTATCCGGCGATAAGGTCGGCGGATTTCGGCTCGCTGTCCTGGATCGAGATCTGCACATGGTCGAGCCCCGCATCGGCAAGCTGGCGGAGCCGCTGCCCGGTGACGCCGACACCCGAGGTGATGAGATTGGTGTAAAGGCCGGCATCGCGCGCCGCCGCCATGATGTCGGCGAGGTCGCGCCGCGACGCCGGCTCGCCGCCGGAGAGATGCACCTGCAGCACACCGAGGCCCGCCGCCTCGCGAAACACCCGCGCCCAGGTGGCGGTGTCGAGCTCGCTTTCGCGCTTGTCCATCTCGAGCGGATTCGAGCAGTACGGACAGCCGAGCGGACAGCGATGGGTGAGTTCGGCGAGGAGGCCGAGCGGATTGTGGAGCGGCTTCGGCGGCTGGCCGCTGCCGCCGGCATGTCCGTTGGGGCGACTGTCGGTGGTCATGGCATCACAGTTCCAACAGCTTCTTGTCTGCGAGCCCCCGCAGGAGCGTGGCGACATCGGCCTCGACGCGCTCGCGCGGCGCCGCGAAGGTGGCCGCGAGATCATCCACGATGGCCGCGAAGCTCGCCTCGCCGGTGCAGCGCTTGACGACCTCGGCGGCGATCTGATCGGCCTTGAACACGCGCTCCGGCGCCAGCAACACCCAGCCGCCCTGGGCCTCGTTATGGACGAGCCGCACGCCGCGCGGCAGGCGGGGACGGGCGTCCGGCAAGATCGATGGCGCCGCGGGGGGCGTATTCACCTGGTCGTCTCCTTTTTTCTTCTCCCTCCCCCGCTTGCGGAGGAGGGCTGGGGAGGGGCCTCGCAGCGAGTCCATGCCTCCCTAATCCTCCCCCGCAAGCGGGGGAGGAGAATAAGAAGTTACTCCTCCGGCACAAACGCGCCGGGCGAAATGTGCTTGGGCATCACGTAAGCGTGGTGGAGCGCGTCGAGCATCACCCACAGCACGTCGCATTTGAATTCGAGCGCCTTGAGAACGAGCGCCTGTTGCTCCGGCGTTTTGGCGTTCTGCCTCACATAGGCGAGTGCAAAGTCGCTGTCGCGGCGCGCCTGGGGCGGCCGGGCGGAGAAATACGCGAGCGTCTCGGTGGTGACGAAATCGTAGTGTTTGAGCATGCCCTCGATGCGCTCGCCGATGATGAGGGGCGAAAACATTTCGGTGAGCGACGAGGCGATGGCCTCAAGCAGCGTCTTTTCGGCAACGAAATGCACATAGGCTTCAACCGCAAAGCGCGTTGCCGGAAGCAGGCCCGCAAGCGATGTGACGTAGTCGCGGTCGAGCCCAAGACCGTCGGTGAGCTTGAGCCAGCGCGCGATGCCGCCTGCGCCGGCTGCATCGCCGTCGTGGTCGACGAGGCGGCTGCGCCACTCGCGCCTGATGTCCCCGTCAAGGCAGCGCGCGATCAGGCTCGCATCCTTCACCGGGATCATCGCCTGGTAGTAGTAGCGGTTGAGCGCCCAGGCCTGGACCTGGCCCTTGGTGCATTTGCCGCCATGGAGCAGATGATGGAACGGGTGCAGGCGGTGGTAGCGCCGCGCCCCGATGTCACGCAGCTTGGCTTCCAACTCGTCCGCAGTGAGCAATGTCGTCATAACTCGATCCTCATTCCGTCCTCGGCAACTTCGAAACCTGCCGCTTCGACAGCACGGCGTTGCGGCGAACCTTCGATCAGGATCGGATTGGTGTTGTTGATGTGGATCAGGATGCGGCGCCGCGCGAGGCCCGCGAGCGCCGCCAGAGTGCCGTCGGGTCCGCCAACCGGCATGTGGCCCATGCGACGGCCGGTCTTCGCTCCGGCGCGGGCCGCGATCATCTCGTCATCGGAAAACAGCGTGCCGTCGAACAGCACCACGTCGGCCGCGGCGAGGCGCGACGCAATCGCGGGCGTGAGTTTGGCGGCGCCTGGAATGAACACCAGTCGCGCGCCATCGGCGCGCAGTTCTATCCCCACGTTGGCATCGGTCTCGGCTTCGAGGTCCGGGTTGTCACCCTCCAGATAGAGCGGCGCCTTGCCGGGAACGAGGAACAGCTCGGCTTCGATCCCGCCGGGAAGCGCGAACGCGGCGCCGGGCCGAATAGCCCGTCGCGGCACCACGTCGGCGGCCAGCACGCTGAAGATCGTATTCGCCGCGAGCGTCGACAACGTGCCTTGCGTGCCGTAGAGCCCGAACGGGCCGCGCTCGCGCAGCGTCAGCAGGCCGGCGGTTTGATCGACCTCTCCGCCGGTGAGCACGACCGCCGCAATCGGGCTCATGCGCAATCCGCGGGGCTGCAATGCAGGGGTCGCGATGATTTGCTGGCGCAGGTCGGGGGATGCGTTGATGAGGACAAACGGAGAGTCCGTAACCGACGACGAGTCATTTCGCCCGCTCGTCACCGCAATGCTCGTCTGGGTGCGTGGTTTGACGCGCGGGTCACCGGCCCACGCCAGCCGACATACATCGCAGTTGCAATTCCACTGAGGGAAGCCACCGCCCGCCGCCGCGCCAAGTATGAATGCCGTGAGACTCATAAAAGCGGAAAGACGCCCCATGAGGCGTCTATCCTTTCCGGAATCTCAAGAGATTCCTTTGCCGGATCGAAACGATCCGATAGCTGGAGAATCAGAACTCCGCCGGCAGATAGCCGTTGATCTCGAGGCCGATGCAGATTTCGACGAGAGTCGGGGTCGTCCAAGCCATGCTTTCCTCCTTGCGTGTGCCCACAACGGGTGCCCACAACGGGCGGCTGTTTGAAGCTGTTTGATTTAGCCCGATCCACGAATTTTTGTAAATAAGACGCGGCCCTATACGTATCATTGCAATAACCGATGGCAATTGCGGTGTTGCCATGCAAGGCAAACCCCCTATACCTCTCATTGCAATACCCGATAGCGCTGCGACCATGTTGCTGCACGCTTCCCTGCATGCTGGGGAGGTAGGGAGCGGCCGCGTCGCTCGCTACAGCGGACTAATCCCGCTATTGTGTTGCTACCAACACACAAGGGCGCGCCCGCGAAAAGTCAGGCATGCAATGACGCTTCATCAGCTTCGCATCTTCCTCGCCGTCGCGCAGACCGCGACACTCACGCGCGCCAGCAAGCAACTCGGTCTCGCGCAACCCTCGCTGTCCCAACAATTGGCGCGGCTGGAGGAGAGCGTCGGCGCGCGCCTGTTCGACCGCGCGCGCAATCGCATGGAACTGACTGACGCCGGACGGGTGCTGCTGCGCCATGCGCAAAGCATTCTCAAGGAGGTCAGTGAGGCCGAAGCCGGCTTACGCGAATTCGCCGCCGGCAAGCGTTCCATTATCCGCATCGCGGGCCTCAACTCCGTGGTCAAAGCGCTATTGCCGGATGCGCTCAGACGCTGCGGCGGCATACGTCCCGAACTGGAGGTCGACATTCACGAGGCGGCGCCCGGCGAGGTGCTGGAGATGCTGTATTCGCGCCAGGCGGACATCGGCCTGATCGGGGCGGATTCGGTCGCGCAAGCGAGCATCGGATTTCGCCAGGTGCCGATCGTCGAGGACCCTTACGTGTTCGCGGTTCCCAAAGCTGTCCGGCTTGCCGCCATCAAGGACATGGACGGCGCGCCGGAAAACGCCGCGCGCGTTCTCAACAGCGCCATCGAGTTCAATTTCGGTACGCAGCACACGCTGCGTGTCCAGGAGTGGTACCAGCGCGTCCTGCCGGCGCACCGCATCGTCGCCCATTGCCGCACCTACGACGTGGCGCTCGAGCTGGTTCGCGCCGGCTTCGGCGTGTGCCTCGTTCCGGCCCTAACTGCGCTGGAGGTGGCCGGCACGCTCGACGGCATCGAGCTCTACGCGACGGACCACGGCGATCGCCGGACGGTCGCGATCATCGCCGACCAGTATTTGCGGCTTTCGCCGTACAAGGACCTGATCGAGGCGCTGCAGGCGGCGGGGCGCAGCCTGATACTGCCGCCAATTCTGCCGATCCCGAAGGTGATGATGAGGGCGGAGGCGGCGGTGGAGGCCGGGTGAGGGGCGGTTCCGCGAATAGGCGCCGCCAGCGACTCGATCGCAGCCCGCAGACAGTAAACATCTGACAGCGACGCACCTCATTTTTGTTCGCGCCCCTTGCGCGTTACGCTGCTTGGTGCGCTGAGATTTTCGCAGCGATTCGCCGCCAGGAGTCCGCTCATGCCCCTCCACTTCTGCCACCCGGAAGCCCCGCACAAGAAGCTCCGCATGCCAGAGTGGTACGTGTCCACTCTGATGATGGACCGTGCCCTCGACGCCGTCATGCGGCGGGTGAAGAATTTCGACCGCAAGCACGACATTCCGTATCTCGCCGGCTACAGCCGCGACGGCAAGACGATCTACATCGATCGCCACATGCCGCCATCGTTCCGGTTCCGTGGCCGCACCATCGAAACCGATCGCTTTCTTTTGCTGCACGAGGAGGTCGAGAAGACGCTGATCGATCAACTCGGCCTGCATTACCTGCATGCCCACCAGATCGCGACTCGCGCCGAGCAGGCGGCGGTGCGCGCCACCGGCGTATCGTGGCGGGCCTATGACCGGTTCATGCAGAAAAACGTCAAGCGCACCGGCGACGAGCGCCTGTCGAATGTGCCGGCCGATCTCGATACCAAACCCTATCGCGACGAGCATGATCTCGACCTGCTGCGCCGGATGGAAGCCGCGGTCGAACGCGGATACCTCCCTCCTGCGCGAGGCCCGGTGGCGGTGCGTGGCGCCATCAAGAAGGTGAAGGCCGATATCGTGGCGCGGCGCGACGAAGGGCCGGGGCGCGGCGCCAAGCGCGGGCGCAAGAAGATTTAGTGCGAGCGACGAGCGCTGCGTTCCGCCCGACGTGAGTGCGCGTCGTCTCGCGGGTGCTGTCGGGGCCGCGCCGCATCTTGCGCATTCGGACGGGTGGGAGCAGCATTGCGGCCGATCGTATACATTGAAGACCGCAACAACAGGGGAGGCGACGATGCCGGGACAGGATTGGAACCGCAGAACCGTTTTGGCGATGATGGGGGCGTCGGCCGCCAGCGCTGCGATGTCGTCGGCGCAGGCACAGCAGGTGCCATGGTCGACCGGAACGGCGCCGGCGAAGACCAAAGCGCCGCCGAATGCGACGGACTGCCACCACCACATCTACAGCTCGCGCTTCAAAATCGATCCCAATTCGACGCTGCGCCCGGGCGATGCGCCGGTTGCGGATTATCGGCTGCTGCAGAAGCGGATCGGCACGTCGCGCAACGTCATCGTGCAGCCTTCGACCTACGGGGTCTTCAATGACGGCCTGATCGAAGCGTTGGGCGAGTGCGGCCCCGGAGCGCGCGGCGTCGCGGTCGTCAATGCGAGCGTCACCGACGACGAGCTTAAACGGCTCGACGCCGCGCGCGTTCGCGGCGTCCGCTTCAATCTCGCGACCCCGGGCGGCGCCACCACCATCGAGATGCTGGAGCCGGTGGCAAAGCGCATCGCGCCGATGGGATGGCATGTGCAATTCAACATGTCGGCCGACATGATGCTCGCCGCCAAGGACGTGTTGAACCGGCTGCCGTGCCAGATCGTGTTCGATCATCTCGCCCACATTCCGCAGCCCGCCGGCGCCGGCCATGCGGCGTTTGCCGTGGTGGTCGACCTCATGCAGAAGGGCAAGGCCTGGGTCAAGCTTTCGGGGGCCTATCAGGACACCAAGGTCGGCGCGCCCACCTATGCGGACACAATCCCTTTAGCGCAGGCCTATGTGAAAGCTGCGCCCGACCGCCTGGTGTGGGGCAGCGACTGGCCGCATCCGAGCGAGCAGAGCAAGCCGGCCCTGCCCGACGACGCGGTGCTGTTCGATCTCCTCGCGCAATGGGCGCCGGAGGAAGCGGTGCGCAACCGCATCCTGGTTGACAATCCGGCCAAGCTTTACGGCTTCGCGTGATGGGAGAATCCGTAGGGTGGGCAAAGCGAAGCGTGCCCACCACGGCCGAGGCTCGGTGGGCACGGCGCACCGAAGTCGGGCTTGCCCGACTTCGGCACTCAAAAGTGTCGAAATCGGCAACAGCCGATTTCGATTGAGCGCGCCTTTGCCCACCCTGCGAGGTACGAGGCGTGGAATCACCGCAGCCAGACGCCCCGGTGCCACACCCAATGGCCGCCCTCGAAGACGTGATGGCCCTTGACCCAATAGTACTGCGGCCCCGGCCGCCCCGGCACCAGTTCGACCACCTCGACTGGCATGGCCGCGACGACGCCGCGAATATGATGGCCGGGAATCCAGACCCAGGCGGCGCCGCGCCACGCCCAATGGCCCGGGACCCAGTTGTAACCGGCACCGGGAGGTGCGGGAATGACTTCGACCCGGGGCGCCGGCATGACGCCCCGCTCGACAATCACGGCCGGCTGCGCCGCCGCGATGCTGATCCCGCAGCCCAACGCCAGCACTGTGGCGCAAGCCGACCGCACGAAATCACGCGTGGTAATTTTCATGATGACTTCTCCTGAAGGATGGAAGGAAATTGGAGTCCACCTCCAGCAACGATGTTAGTCGGCCCGACCCCAACCCCCGCTGACGGCACCGTTTATCCATCATTCATTTGACGGATCAACGGCCGGAGGTGTGACGGCCGTCACATTTTTTGTCGATTCCGACCGCCAACTTGATCAGTCGAACGATGAGAAAAACGCAGAACGTGAATATGCTGCGACCACCCTACATTGCGAAGTCGCCGCATCGTAGGGTGGGCAAGGTCGCCTGCCGCAGCTGATGAGATAGCGCAGGGCCTTGCGCGACTTTGCCCACGCGGTCAAACGGCGAGGTCGGACAGCGTGGGCAAAGGCGCTGATCTTTGGTCCCGACCCGTGTTATAAATAGAAGAGAAAGGACCGCCCGCCGGCCCCTCGGTGCCGAGTAGCGGCGACCGGATCGAACAAAGAGGACCGCCCATGAATGTCCCTGTCAGTTTCAGGATGCGGCTTGGAATGCTGGCTTTCGTTGCGGCTACGCTCGGCGTGCTTGCCGGGCCAGCTCGCGCCCAGGAGTATCCGACGCGGGTCGTCCATGTCATCGCGCCTTTTGGGCCGGGCGGTCCGGCCGATGTTTTTTCGCGCGTCGTGGCGCAGAAGCTGTCTGACACCCTCAAGCAGGGTTTCGTGATCGAGAACCGGCCGGGCGCCAGCACCATGATCGGCACCGATGCGGTGGCGAAGGCTGCGCCGGACGGCTACACGCTGCTGATCATTTCCCAGACCCACGCCACCAATGAATCGCTGGTCGCCAACAAGCCGTTCCAGCTGATGCGCGATTTCGTGCCGGTCTCGCCGATCTATGCCGGCGATCTCGTAATGGTGGTCCACAAATCGATGCCGGTGAAGACCCTCAAGGACTTCATTGCGCTTGCCAAAGCCAAACCCGGCGCCATGAACTACGCCTCATCCGGCACCGGCTCGCAATATCACCTCACCGGCGAGCTGTTCAAAACCATGAGCGGAACCGATATCGTGCACGTGCCCTACAAGAGCAGCACAGGCGCCCGCAACGACATCCTCGGCGGCCAGGTGGAGATGATGTTCGATACCATCGCCACCATGGGTCCGAGCGTCGAGGCCGGGCTAGTGCGCGCGCTTGGGACGACTGGGGAAGAACGTTCCCCCAACCTTCCCGACGTGCCGACGATCTCCGAAGCCGGCGTTCCAGGCTTCCAGGCGTCCGGCTGGGTCGGCATCGTGGCGCCCGCGGCAACACCAAAACCGATCGTCGAACGCCTCAATGCCGAAATCCGAAAAATCCTCAACTCGACCGAGATCAAGGAGTCATGGGCGAAGCAGGGAGTCGTGCCGCTGTCGATGACAGCTGCGGAATTTGGCACCTTCATCAGCGCCGAGATCGAGAAATGGGCGAAGGTCGCCCAGAGCGCCGGGGTGAAGATCAATTGATGCGGTTCTAACGTGTCAATTTTAGTCAGGCGCGTCATTCCGGGGCGCCGTAGCGAAGCGGAGGCGAGCCCGGAATCCATACTCCCTGACCTGTGGTTATGGATTCCGGGCTCTCGGCCTGCGGCCGAGCCCCGGAATGACTGGACAAAGGTTTTGCCTGAACATACCTCGTTGGTCCGACGCGAAGCCGCGCTCGACTCCGAGTCATGGCTCCTCGCCTAAATTCGCGAACACCAGCCGCTTGAGCGGCGGTGTCGCGTTGACGGCGCGGAAAAACAACTTCGCCAGTCGGAATCCGATTCCCTTGTCACCGACCGATTGTTGCAACGCCTTCAACGATGCGTGGACGGCAGCGAAGCCATATTCACGCATCTGCCGCTCATAGTCGTTGATCGCCTGCTCGATCGTGCAGGCACCCAGCGCGGCTTCCTTGAGATTTGCGCTCAGCAGGGCAGCGTCCCGCAGCGCGATGTTGGCGCCGATGCCGCGATAAGGCGTCATGCTGTGGATGGCATCGCCGATCAGCGTGATCCGCCGCGTCTGCCACGGCGCCACCGGGACCGATGTCTTGAAGCTAACCACGTTGAAAGTCGACGGATCGGAAGCGCAGACAAGCACGCTGTAGTCCGGATGCCAATTGCGAATGCGATCGAGCACCAATCGCTGCAGGTCGGGCGGCGCAAGCTCTTCGAGCGGCCGCGCGCGCTCGAGATCGCGGCGCAGGCCGCCATAGGCCCAGAACACGTAGCTCGTGGTGTTGTCGAACAGCGCGCCGGAACGGCCTGCGGGCGCGGTCGCGCCGTCGATGCCGGCGTTGGGCACGGCCGGCGCATCGGCGGCGAATTCGTGCAGGCCGATGAACATGCTGCGGCGGCCGGGGGACATCACCAGGCCGGTGCCTTCGAGCACGCGCGGCGGCAGGCGCCGGCGGTTTTCGTCGGTCAGCATGACCTTGGCGGCGATGCCGACCGCGCCGGTGTCGATGCGTTGAGCGTGGGGAAGAAACTGATGGCGCACATGCGAATTGCCGCCGTCGGCGCCGACCATCACGTCGCAGGCGGCCGTGCTCCCATCGGCAAAATGGAGAACGACCGGCCCGCTGGCCGTCTCCTCGTAGTGGGTGAAATTCCTGTCGAATTGGACGATGCCGTCGAGGCCGCTCAGGAGCACCTGACGCAACGTGATACGGCTTGCCGACCAGTGCCGCGCGATCGCGCGGGGATCGCCGCGGGCTTCGATCGACAACAGGTCCTCCATCTTCTCGCTCAAAAATCGGAAGCCCTCGTTGCCGACGCTGCAGGTCGCCGCGAAGACGTCGAACAGATCGGATGGCAGGCACTGATGGAGCGCAACACTGCCTTTGGGGCTGATGTGGACGCGGTAGCCCTGCAGCCGATCGGTGGGCGTGCGGTCCCGCTCGTAAAGCGCGACACCGATGCCCGCCTTCTTGAGCCCCTGCGCGAGGGCGAGGCCGCCGATGCCGCCGCCGATGATACCGACGTGAAAGCCTTTGTCCGTCATGTGTTGCCTCCGAAATTCCCGTCACGTTGCTCGGCGCGTCACGCCTTGGTGGCCTTCCTGCCCGCGACCGGCTTTGCCTCCGGCGCCAGCAGCCACGCTTCAATCACCGCGAAGATGCCGTCGAGGTCATGCCGCGAATGCTCCAGCACTCCGGCGCCCATCATGGCGGCGACGAAAAACGCCGCCCCGCCGTGAGGATCGAGATCGCGGCGAAACACTCCCTCGGCGATGCCTGCTGTCATCCATTCCTCGATTCCCTTCCGCCAGTGGCCAAACATCGGTTCTATGATCTTGCGGATGGCGGCATCGCGCCGCCCGCGCAGCTGGAGTTCGCTCAAGACCGCCGCCAGGTCCGGATGCCTGGCGCGATAGAAACGCGCATCGGCGAATTCCTGTTGCAAACGGTCGAGCGCCGGACTGCCGGTCGAGGGCTTTCGGGGGGCGTGCAGGGTGATGAACCGCGAGGCGATGAAGGCCGCGACTCCGCCGATCAAGGCCTCTTTGGTCGGAAAATAGTAATGCAGCGTCGCGATGTTGACGCCGGCACGGTCCGCGACGCTGCGGGTCCGCAGCCCCTCGAAGCCGTCGGCCGCAAGACACGCGAACGCGGCCCGCACCAGGTCGTCGCGGCGCTCATCGCCGCCCGGGCGGGTCTGTGTTTTCTTCGCCGCCATCCGGCACCGGCTCCGCCGCTGAGTATCAATCAATCAGTTGATTGAACTTAAGCAGCGCGTCCCCCGCCGTCAAGAGGCGGCTGTTGCTGCGACCACGGCATGCGCAGCCTTGCATCGGCAGCGGTCGCCGGCCAAAGCCTTGCATCGGCCGAAGGTCTGCCCTCAGATAGTGCAGAAAACGCGGCTGCCAGGGGTTTCCGGGCCGGCCGCGGAATGATTAAGATGAGCGGCGCGCCGGCGTTCGCGCTGGGCTCATTTGGAAAGTCGGCATGGAAGGCTCGCTTTACTACCGGGAGGACCGTTTCGACCCCTTCACGGTTGTTTTGTTCAAGGCGCTGCAGGTGCTTGCCTTCCTGTTCTTTATTGCCCTCCTGGCGATGAAGCCGGCGTCCGACCCCGGCAAGGTCATCAAGCGGGCCGAATTCATCATCACCATGACATGGCCGGACCAGCATCCAGACGACGTCGACCTCTACGTGCAGGACCCGGCCGGCAAGCTCGTCTGGTATAATCAGAGGGATGTCGGCCTGATGGTGCTGGAGCGCGACGATCGCGGCGACACCAATGATTTCGCCTTTGTCGAATCAAAGAAGATCCCGCTGCCGATCCGCGAGGAGCTCGTCAGCATCCGCGGCGTCATGGCGGGCGAATACACCGTCAATGTTCACCTCTACCACCACATCGCCACCGCACCGGTCCCGGTCTCCGTGAAGGTCGAGAAGCTCAATCCGGTCGTCGAGATCGTCGACTACAAGACGTTGTTCCTCGATCACACCGACGAGGAGAAGACTGTCGTGCGCTTCACGCTCGCCGAGGACGGCAACGTCGTGCGGCTAAGCGAAGCCGAAAAATCGCTGATCGACACCATCGCGTGGAAGAAGACGTTCCGGAATATGCGGCGGTAGGAAGATCTGGCGGTGCCCGAGAGTCGCGATCAGCCGCTTTGATCGGCCGCTGCCTGTGAATCCGGAAAGCTGTGATTTGTATCACTGCACCGGCCCCGTTGAAGCCGTAATATCAGCGGGGATTCACCAGCCTGGGGCATGAACGGCCGATTCACCGGTCGTTCACGATGGAGCTGGCCATGTTGTTCGTAGCGTCAGGTCGTGCTCTCCGCCGCTCGACCGAGGTAACGGTGCCCCAATGACAAGGCCCACGCAACTTGTCCTGCTGTTTGCCGGTGCGTTCGGCGCATTGATGCTCGGCGCAAGTTTCGGCTCGGCGCAGCAGGTTCCCCCAGCAGCGCAACCACCGCCCGCTCTCGCGCCGGGAGCGCCTGCGGCTCCCGCCAGCGCACAGCCGGCGCCCGTGGCCGCGAAACCGACCATCACGCTGAGCCCCGCCGACCTCGCCTTCATCGACAGGGTGACCTGGGGGGCGAACGAATCGACCGCCGCCGAGTTCGTGGCGCTCGGCCGCGACCGCTGGCTCGAGCGGCAGCTCCATCCCGGCCCGAAGGATCGACTGCCGGCGGCGGCCCTTGCCGTCATCAATGCCCTGCCGATCGCGACCCATCCGGTGACCGAGATCGCCTGGCCGCTCGCGGCCCAGCAGCGCAACGCCAACCAGATTCCTGATCCGGAGCAGAAGAAGACCCTGCAGCAGGCCTTTCAGCAGGCCCTGAACGAGCTTGGCCGACAGACCGCGACGCGCAGCCTGCTGCGCGATATCTATTCGGCAGACCAGCTGCGCGAGAAGATGACGTGGTTCTGGTTCAACCATTTCAACGTGCATCTCCCCAAGTCGGACATCCGCGAGACCATCGGCGACTATGAGGATCATTTGCGCCACAACGCGCTTGGGCGCTTCCGCGATCTCTTGCGCGCAACCGCGACCCATCCGGCCATGCTGCGCTACCTCGACAATGCAGAAAACGCCAAGGGCCGCATCAACGAGAACTACGCGCGCGAAATCATGGAGCTGCACACCATGGGGGTCGGTTCCGGCTATAGCCAGGAGGACGTGCAAGAGCTCGCCCGCATCCTCACCGGCGTCGGCGTCAACTTCCAGCCGCCGGACCCCAATGCCTCGCCCCCACCCTACCCTCCCCCGCATGCGGGGGAGGGTAGGGTGGGGGCCGACCATATCCGGGCCGGGCTGTTCGAGTTCAATCCCGCCCGCCACGACTACAGCGTCAAGCACTTCCTTGGCCACACCATTGAGGGACGCGGCTTTCCCGAGGTCGAGCAGGCGCTCGATATCCTGGCCCGCCACCCGGCGACCGCCACCTACGTGTCGCGCAAGATCGCGACCTACTTCCTGTCGGATACGCCGCCGGACGCGCTGGTGCAGCGCATGGCGCAGTCGTTTCGCACCACCGACGGTGACATCGTCAGCGTGCTGCTCGTGATGTTCAAGTCGCCCGAATTCGCGGGTTCGCTGAGCGCAAAGACCAAATACAAGGACCCGATGCAGTTCGTGCTGTCCGCCGTGCGGCTCGCCTATGACACCAAGGTCATCCTCAATGCGGGACCGATCATGGGCTGGCTCAACCGGCTCGCGGAGGGGCTCTATAATCATCCGACGCCGGACGGCTACCCGATGACGGCTGCGGCCTGGAACAGTCCGGGCCAGATGGCGACGCGCTTTGAGATCGCGCGCCAGATCGGCTCGAACGCGGGCGGCCTGTTCAAAGCGCCGCCGCCCGATACGACCGAACGCCCGGCGTTCCCGCAGATCGCCAGCGCATTCTACTTTAATGCGGTGCAGCCGACGCTGAGCGGGGCGACGCGCGCGGCGCTCGACCAGGCGGGCTCGCCCCAGGAATGGAACACGCTGTTCCTGTCCTCGCCGGAATTCATGCGTTGAGGAGACCGAACATGGATCGCCGCGATTTTCTCACTGGCGCCGCGGCCACCATGCCGATGATGGTTGCGGGGCGCGTCTGGGCCGCCCCCAAGGCGGACATGCGCACGCTGGTGGTGTTCCTGCGCGGCGCCTACGACGCCGCCAACGTGGTGATCCCTGTATCGAGCAGCTTCTACTACGAGTCACGGCCGACCATCGCGGTGCCGCCGCCCGGTTCCGGCGCGGCCGATGCCGCCGCGCCGCTGACGCCCGACTGGGGCCTGCATCCGGCGCTCAAGGATTCGTTGCTGCCGCTGTGGGAGAAAAAGCAGCTTGCCTTCGTGCCGTTTGCCGGCACCGCCGACGACGTCACCCGCAGCCACTTCGAGACCCAGGACACGATCGAGCTTGGTCAGCCGGCGCACGGCACCCGCAACTACAATTCGGGCTTCATGGCGCGCCTCGCCGCGGTGCTCACCCGCACCAAGCCGATCGCCTATACGGAACAGCTGCCGCTGGTGTTCCGCGGCGGCCACGCAATCCCCAACATCGGCATTGCGGCGGTCGGCAAGCCGGGCGTCGATGATCGCCAGGCCAAGCTGATCGAGAGCATGTACGCCAAGGACGCGCTCGGCGGCGCGGTGTCCGAGGGCTTCAAGGTTCGCGACGATGTCTACAAGACGGTCGCGGAGGAAATGGCTGCCGCCGACCGCGGCGCCGTGTCGGCCAAGGGCTTCGAGCTGTCGGCGCGGCGCATCGGGAGGCTGATGCGCGACCAGTTCAATCTCGGCTTCGTCGATATCGGTGGCTGGGACACCCATGTCGGTCAAGGCGGTGCCACCGGCTATCTGGCGGGCCGGCTCGGCGAGCTTGGCCGCGCGCTTAGCGGTTTCGCCGAGGAGATCGGGCCGCAGGCGTGGAACGACACGCTCGTGGTGGTGATCTCGGAATTCGGCCGCACCTTCCGGGAGAACGGCAACAAGGGCACCGACCACGGCCACGGCAGCGTCTATTGGGTGCTTGGCGGTGCCGTCCGGGGCGGCCGGATTGCCGGTGAGCAGGTCAAGGTCGTGCAAGCCTCGCTGTTCCAGAACCGCGATTATCCGGTGCTGACCGACTACCGCGCCTTGTTCGGCGGCCTGTTCGCCCGCGCATACGGGCTCGACCAGAAGCTGGTGCAGCAGGTGTTTCCGGGCGTCACGCCGAAGGACTTGGCGCTGGTGTGATCCGCATGGCCCGTACCCCGGATGGAGCGATCGTCTTCGGTCGCGTAATCCGGGGCGGCGCTGTCGTTTACCGGTTCCCGGTCATATGGGTCATGAGTTATAGGAGGCCTATCTATAACTCATATTGTGGCTGAAAGTGATGCATAGCAAGACAGTCCATTGCTCATGTACCTTGACCGCAACGGACCAGGCCACCTTCGATCGTCCGCAGCTGGCCAATCCAGACATGACCGCCAGACTGGATGGGCAGAGATTGACCCGATTCGGCCGCCGACTGTGCGTCGCAGCATCGACGGCGGCGGATCGTTCTTACTCCGCCTTTTTCACCTCCACCGCTCCGCTGCTTGACCGCAAATCAATTGAACCGATTTGGTGGGGAAGTTTGCGGATACCTATGTCGTCAGTGCGGACACAACAAAGAACACCGCCGCTGCGATCGGTATAGATAAAACTCCTTGAATCATGAGTGCAAGGGAGGAACGAAACTTGCTTAAGCCGTTTAACTGCCGGTAGGCGCCCCAAGCAATGAAGCCCCATAAACTGACAACTAAAAAACCAACGATGTTGATCGCCAAGACAACCAGGTACACGGTACTGCTGGTCAACTCAGACTCTGTCGCCTGTTTTTTAAGGGCCTTTGCATGAAGGTCAGGATCCAACATCTTGAAGACGCCGACACCCAAAACCTGAAATGCCACGAGGATGATAATTACCACGCCAAAGGTGTACGCGTAGGTGATGAAAAAGCTTTGAGCATCGGCCCTACCCCCGACCAACCACCATGAAATGCGAACCGAAGTGGCACCTAATGTGACAGCGATCAGGAGTCCGAGCGCTGTTCCGGCGACCTGGCTCCACAAGTCCTTTCCGGCCGCTTGCGTCAATGTCGCCACAATAGCCACAAGAGTCGCAGAGATCGCCAAAAATAGGAGTGCGTTTCCCCATTCCTCTTCGGCATTCAACCGCCTTTCCGCGATGAATTTCTTTGGTCCTGAAAAAACGACGCCAAACACCAACAGATATCTCGGCAAGTAGTCCAGAATCTTTTCAATAAGGTCCTTCATTAACCGCTCTCCCCAGCAATGTTAGAAGCATAGCGCGAAAAACACTTCGTTCGCAAGTTTGCAACGGCAGGGATCGCTGTCAGCGGGTCACGGCCGCAGGTCAGCAAACGCGAAGTCCTGCGTGGGTCGTCATGCTACGATGACATACCAATCCCGCGTCGCTCGATCATGAATGGTCCGATGACCCGGATATAAGTCCGAACCAAAGTCGTGGCGGCGAGGTGCCACCCACAATCTTCTTTTGCGGCGCGGGAGACGGGAAACTATTCCCCGGATTACGCTTGCACTCCATCCGGGCTACACACCCCTGCTGCGCTTGCCGACCCCTATCTCCCCGCGGTCGCCTTCCAATTTCCTGTCAAGTGCTCCGCCGTGCGCCACGCCAGCGCCTGCGCCGTAAGCGTCGGATTATGCGCCCCGCTCGTCCCCATCACCGACGCACCCAAAATGCCGAGGTTCGGTACCTCGTGGGTAAAACCCCAGCGGTCCACCACATTGGTGGCGCGGTTGTCGCCCATGCGGGTGCCGCCATACGCGTGAGTGGACGGGCCCATGGTGCCGGTCGGGCCCTTCTCGACAGCGATGGCGCCGGCCTCCATGAACCATTGCGCCATCTTGTCCTGGATGAAGGCGCCGAGCCGCTTTTCGTTGTCCTTGTGATCGGCGGTGATGCGGATCACCGGGAAGCCCATGGGATCTTTGGCGGCCGGGTCGAGGTCGAGATAATTGTCCTCGTAGGGCAGCGTCGTCTTCTGCAGATAGGCGACGTTGAAGCGGTCGGCGTTCTGCTTGATGAAGGATTTCCATGCCGCTCCCCACGTCGGCGCCTTGCCGAAGGTCGACATGCTGGCGGCGCCGATCGGGCGGCGGTCGGAATAGACCCAGAGGTTGCCGCCGCCGATGAAGTCGAGTCCGGAGTGGTCGAAATTGTCGTCGGCCCAATTGTCGACCGCGACGCCCTGGGCGGGCAGGCCGTACCAGTTGTTGAGTTCGAACGGGAACAGCGCCGTCACCGGATTGCCAGTGTGGTGGGTCATATAGTGGCGGCCCACCTGGCCGGCATTGTTGGCGAGCCCGTTCGGGAAGGCCCGCGATTTCGAGAGCAGCAGCAGGCGCACATTCTCGTAGGTGTAGCTCGCGAGCAGCACCACGTCGGCCGGCTGGAAGTATTCCACGCCGCCCTTCACGTAGTTCACGCCGGTGACGCGGCCGGACTTCTCGTTGACGGCGACGCTCGTGGCGATCGCTTGCGTTACCACCTGCAGGCGCTTCGTCTCCATCGCTTTCGGGATGGTGCTCACGGCCGTGGAGTTCTTGGCGCTGACATGACAGCCGCCGCGATTGCAGAATCCGTGATACTGGCAGGCCGGCCGGTCGTCATAGGTCTGCGAGTTGACGGCGGCGGGGCCCGGGAATGGCTGCCACCCAAGCTTGCGCGCCGCCGTCGCCATGCGGTCGGTGAATTCGGTGCCGCGCAACGGCGGCATCGGATAGCCGCGCCGGCGCGGTCCTTCGAAGACGTTGCCGCGCGGATCGACGGTGCCGCCAATGTTGCCGGCCTGACCCGACACGCCGACTTCGTGCTCGACCTTGTCGTAATAGGACTCAAGCTCCTCAAGCCCGAACGGCCAATCCTCGACGGTCGAGCCCTTTGGGATGCGCGCGGCGCCTTAGCGCCGCGTGGTCTCGCTCACTACCCGGAAGTCCCACGGATTGAGCCGCCAGCTCTGCGCCCAATAGTGCAGCGAGGTGCCGCCGACGCCGTTCATCATCGGATGAATCGGAAAGCGCGGCGAATAGGGTGCGGATGCGTTCGGCCGGTGGGTCGGAATTTCCGTATTGGCCTTCTGGGCAGCCTGGGGCCAGCCGCGGAAATTGTTGCGCAGCTCGTCCGGAGCGAAATCGCGCGGCGTGAGCCAGGAGCCGGCTTCGAGTCCGATCACATCGAGGCCCGCGCGGGCAAGCGGCAAAGCGCCGACACCGCCGACCGCACCGAGCCCGACGATGACGACGTCGGTCTTGTTAAGGTCGATGGCCATGGTCGCCTCCCGTCGCGCTGCCCTTGCCGGCGAACATCGCCTCCTCGTAAGCGGACTTGCGCACCGCCTTCGGCGCGCTCATGCGTTGCTCTTGCGCGTCGACGGCCATCCGCAGGCCCGGATAGCCGATCAGATCCCAGCCGACGAAATTGGCGTTGCCGCCGTAGTAAGGATCGCAGAACGTCCCTTGGATGGTGTGGGTGCGTACCAGATTGAAGAAGGTCGCGGCGTTGGGCATGAAGCCGGTGGCGACGTTTCTTTCCATGTCGGTGAGCACCGCATCCTGGTCGCGCGGCGAAAGCTTGACGAAGAGCGCGCCTTTCGAAGCCTGTGCATAGACGTCGACAGCGGCGAGACCTGCCGCGTAAGCATCGCGCGAGGCGCGCAGCGGACCCGTGAGCGCCCGATCGATGTAATGGGCCGCGCGGGCTTCCGCAGCGCCGGGGCCGTTCTCGTCCGTTGGGATCAGGCGCGCGCAGAGCGCCTCCAGGATATCGGCCTCAGTGGCGGTGAGCGTTTCAAGCGCTTCAAGCTGCGGCGCAGCCACCGGTTGAGCCTGCGCCGCCGCTGTCCTTGGCGCCAGCGGCGCTCCGGCAACGGCGGCCGCTGCGCTGGCGCCCACGGTCTTGAAAAGGTCGCGCCGCGATAAGTCGTGCGGCGGGTCGTCGGTTTCCCTCGCCATCGCTTCCTCCTGTTCTTTCTGTTCTTTTTGCGTATTGCCGTCAGGCTGCACTTTTGCAAGGGAGTCCGCAAGCTGGCGTCATTCGCATGCCCGGTAGCCCAGATAGAGCGACCGTCTTCGGTCGCGTAATCCGGGGACGGCGTTGCGGTTTGCAGGAGGGCTTGCCCCGGATTTTGCTTTCGCTCCATCCGGGCTACGATCCGCCCACCCCTGCCGCGCAAGTGAGGTTGGTTATGAGACGTTTGTGGTGTTTGGCAGCGATCCTGGCGGCGCTCGTGTCCGTCCCCGCCATGGCGCAGCAATGGCCGGCGAGGACCATTCGTGCCGTGGTGCCGCTCACCGCAGGCAGCGCGGTCGATATCGTGCCGAGGATCGTGCTCGAACAGGTTGCGGCCCAGATCGGCCAGTCGATCGTGGTCGAGAACCGTACCGGCGCCAGCGGCACTATCGGGATCCGATCGGTGGCGACCTCGCCGCCTGATGGCTACACGCTGCTTGCCCACTCCTCCGGCATCGTGGTCTCTCCCTTCACGGTCGCCAACGCCCATTACGATCCCATCAAGGATTTCGTCGCGGTGGCGCCGCTTGCCAACCTGCCCAATGTGCTGGTGGTTGCGCCGTCGCAGAATATCCGCACCGTGCAGGACTTCGTCGCCAATGCGAAAAAGAAGCGGATCACCTACGGTTCGGCCGGCGTCGGCACGCCGGTGTACCTCGCCATGGAGAAATTCCGCCTCGCTGCCGGCTTTCAGGGCGATTTCATCCCGTTCCGCGGCGCCCCCGAAGTGCTGACGGAGGTCATCACCGGACGCGTGGACGCCTATTACGCGCCGCTTTCGGTGGCGCTTGAATTCATTCGCACCGGGAAGCTGGTGGCGCTGAGCGTCAGCAGCCTCCAGCGGTCGTCGGCGCTGCCGGACATCCCGACCTCGATCGAAGCCGGCTATCCCAATTCCGACCTGAATTTCTGGATCGGCATCTTCGCACCGGCTGGGACGTCGCGCGACATCGTCGCCAGGCTCAGCCGCGAGGTCGCTATCGCGCTCGCCGATCCGGCCGTGCGCGAGAAGCTCGCCAACCAGGGCGTCGATCCAATGACGATGGGCGCCGACGAATTCCAGACGTTCGTCAACGCCGAATCGGTGTCGATGGCGGAACTTGCGAAGGCGTTGAATCTGAAGCCGCAGTAACCGGGCTTTGCCCCGAGGACGGCTCGTAGGGTGGGCAAAGGCGCGATTGTCCTCGTATTTTTTACCGGCGTCGTGCCGGGCGCCTTTGCCCACCCTACGGGGTTGGCGCCGCCCTCTCACTCGTCGCGGTAGACGCGCTCGCGGCGCTCGTGGCGCTCTTGCGCTTCGATCGACAGGGTCGCAATGGGTCGTGCCTCAAGGCGCTTGATCGAGATTGGCTCGCCGGTCTCCTCGCAGAAGCCGTACGTGCCGTCCTCGATGCGCGCCAGCGCCTCGTCGATCTTTGCGATCAGCTTGCGCTGGCGGTCGCGCGCGCGCAACTCGATTGCCCGGTCGGTCTCCGATGAGGCCCGGTCGGCAAAATCGGGGTGATTCTGGTTCTCGTCCTGGAGATGCTGGAGGGTCTCCCTTGCCTCCCTGAGAATATCTTCCCTCCATGCGAGCAACTTTTGCCGGAAATAGTCGCGTTGGCGATCATTCATGAACGGCTCTTTGTCGGTCGGCCGATAGGGTTTGCCCTTATCCGCACCCATCTCTTCCGGCTCCCAGGCGCAAAACTCGTTGTTTTTGTTCGCGAACTGAAGCCGCGAGGCCGGCCTTATATAGTGCCCGCCCGCCGGCCGCAATCGCGAAGACACAAGTATATGATTCCGATCACTAAAATGCGACAAAAAACATCAGCGCGGCCAAGTTGCGGCGCAATTGTTTCCGACTTTTCGCGTGAATCTGATCGAGTTTTGTGGCTCTCGCACACCCAAAGGAGCACTTGGGGCATGGTCGTGGCGAGTTCCACCTCGACCAGAGCTGCCGATCCGCAATGGTGGATCAGTACCCGATCGGACGGGAGTGCCAATGAGCGTCCGCAACTTGGCGACGTGTTCTTTGATCCGGAGGCCGTGTAGGATGGGTTGAGTGCAGGCGAAACCCATCGCCGGTTTGCCGCCGGCACGGCCCATGATGGGTTTCGCAAGAGTTCAACCCATCCTACGTGCTTGTCCATCTATTCGCCGTCATCTGGGAAGACGCCGCCATGAGCCCCGTTCCTGAGCCGCTGCGCCTGCGCACGCTGCTTGCCACCTATCCGCACACCGCGCCCCTCAAGAACGGCGACGTCACTTCGGCGCGCGTCGCGCTCGACTTCAAGGCCGTGACGCCCGTATGGAGCGGCTTTAAGGCCATGGTTCGCCGGCAGGAATTCGACGTTTCCGAAATGGCGATCGTCACCTATCTGATCGCGAAATCTTTCGGCAAGCCGATGGTGCTGCTGCCGGCCGTGATGACGGGGCGGATTCAGCACGCGTGGGCAATCTACAACGGCGACCGCGGCGCGTTGACGCCCGCGGATCTCAAGGGAAGACGCGTAGGCATTCGCTCCTTCACCACCACCACGGGCGCATGGCTGCGCGGCATGTTCGAGAACGACTACGGACTTGATCTCGCAAGCGTCCGGTGGATCACGTTCGAGGAACCTCACGTCGCCGAATATGTGGACACCACGGAGCGCGCGCCGGAGGGCAACAAGATCATTCCGATGCTGCTCGACGGCGAGCTCGACGCCGTATTGGGCGACCGCTCCGACGACCCGCGCGTGAAATCGCTGTTCAGCGATCCGGTCGCGGCCGCGCAGGCGTGGTATCAAAAGCACCACATCGTGCCGCTCAACCACATGGTGGTGGTGAGCGCCGAGCTGGCGAAATCGCGCCCCGACATCGTCGAGGAAGTCTATGCTTTGCTGCGTGAGGGCAAGCGGCGGGCGCCGCCGCCGGACGGCCTCGATACCACCCCGTTCGGCGTCGAAGCCTGCCGCCCGGCTCTTGAACGCATCATCGGGTACGCCGTCCAGCAGCGCCTGATCCCGCGACGGTTCGAGGTGGACGAACTGTTCGACGTAACGACGCTGAAGATGAAGTGACGGCGCGCGGTGTGGTGGGTAACGCGCGCCAGTCGGTGGCTCGGCGGACCGCCCCTCACCGACCCTTCCAACTCGCCGGATACATGGCCAGCAGGTTGGCCCGGTCCGCGCTGCTCAGCGGGAAGTATCGCGGCGTCGAGGACACGAAGACATCCGGGCGGCACGGCGCCGGTCGTCCGCACATCAGCATCGCCGGATCGCCGTTGTGGCCGAGGCCGATCGCATGCCCCAGTTCATGCACGATGACGTTGCGGGCGACATTCGGCATCGACAGCGGCGGCACGCGGTCGGTACGGATCATCACCACCGCACCTTGGCCGTCCGGCGAGCGGCCGGCGTGTGAAACGAACACGCCGTCCGACAACACCACCACGATCTTGCCCGGCTCGGCCGTGCCGCCGCCCGAGCGTTGCGTGACAGCGCCCAGGCGGAAGGCGCTGCCGATCGCGGCCAATACGCTGTTCCAGTGCGCCACGGCCGCATGCACGAGCGGCCCGCGCGCGTCGCCGGCCGGCCCAACGATGATCACGGACGGTGCTTTGGTCCAGGCAATGCCGATGCCCTGCGCACGTGCCGCGCCGGACGCGAGCAGGAGAAGCACGAATATCAACAGGAGGTGCGTGCGGCCCATGGTCGGCCCGAAAGCGGCCTATTTCGCATTCGACCGCGACTGGTTTTGACCGGGCGCCGGTGCGGCGCCGCGCACGCTGGCCCACGGGTCCGACTTGCCTTTTCCATCAGGAATCTTGCTCACTCCGGACCTGTATCCGGATTCGCGCTCCTGTTCCTGCTTTACTTCCACATCGGTCTTGAGCTTGCCGCCTCCCCCGGCCAGGTTGGGGCTGAACTGAGCGTAGGCCGGCGTTGCCAGCGCGGCGATCACAAGCGCCAAAACGGTGTTTCTCAACATCGTTACCCTCCTGTGGCCTTCCCCCTCCCCTCACCTCCCCCGCTTACGGGGAGGGTAGGGAGGGGGAGGGCCCTGAACTTACTCCAAGGATGAATGATCGCAAGACACATCACAACGCTGTATTGCCTGCTGTAGGGCGACCCTTGTGGTCGCCCGTTGGCGGACGTGGGTAGCGCAAACCGGGGGGACCACAAGGGTCGCCCCTACATCACCGATTTTGAGCATGATCCGGGCGCAAAAATCTGCGATTCTGTGCCGTCATGTGCGACCTCAAGGAGAACCGTCATGCTCGACCGAACCGCACTGCGTGCCGTTGCGATCGCCACAACCGTGGCAATGGCAAGCTCGGGTGCCGTGGCGTTCGACGAAACCAGGTATCCCGACTGGTCGGGTCAATGGGTGCGGCCGCCGGGGGTCGGCTTCCAGTGGGATATCACCAAGGCTGCGGGCCTTGCTCAACAGGCGCCGTTGACGGGCGAATATCAGGCCGTGCTGGAGGCGAGCCTCGCAGACCAGGCGGCCGGCGGACAGGGCGGAGACAATCTCGTCACCTGCCGCACCAATGGCATGCCGCGGATGATGTCGGTCGCCTGGCCGATCGAATTCGTCATCCTGCCGAACATCACTTACGTCAACTTCCATCCGTTCCTGCCGCGCCGCATCTATACCGATGGACGCAAGTGGCCCGCCGAGATCGAGCCATCCTTTGCGGGCTACTCGATCGGGAAATGGCTCGACACCGACGGCGACGGCCGCTTCGACACGCTTGAGGTCGAGACGCGCGATTTCAAGGGGCCCCGTACCTACGAACCGAGCGGCATACCGCTGCACGACGACAATGAATCAGTCATCCTGGAGCGCATCTATCTCGACAAAGCCGACCCGGACATCCTGCACAACGACATCACCACCATCGACCATGCATTGACGCGGCCATGGACCGTGAACAAGCGCTATCGCCGCGACCGTAACGTGATCTGGTTCGAAGACAACTGCACCGAGAACAACCGTCACATCATCGTCGGCAAGGAAGACTATTTCCTGAGCGCAGATGGCTACCTGATGCCGACCAGGAAGGACCAGGCGCCGCCGGACTTGCGATATTTCAAGCCGCGGAAGTGATGGGCTGGACCCCGGAATTCGCGGTCGCAAAAGTCTCCGACCTCATCCTGAGGAGCGCCCGCAGGGCGCGTCTCGAAGGATGGCCGCGAGTCCGTGCCGTGCATCCATCCTTCGAGACGCCGTGCTGCGCACGGCTCCTCAGGATGAGGCCTTCATTTCTTCACACGCCCTTTCGCGGGACATGACAGCCGGTCGGATTGCGCCGCATGGGGCCTTGACGCCGGCCGCAGTCATGGGATTTTGATACGCACCGATTTTGTGGGGTCCCGCGCCGCTTTCGGACGGCGGTGCGGATATGCGCTTTCACCCCTTTGCCCACTCAAACCGCGGAGTCGCTGCTATGGCCACTTACAATATCCTGATTATGGGCGCTTCCTACGGGTCGCTGCTCGCCTCCAAGCTTTTGTTCGGCGGCCACAACGTGAAGCTCGTCTGCCTGCCGGCGGAAGCCGACCTCATCAACGCGGAGGGCTTTCGCGTCCGCCTGCCCGTGAAAGGACGCAAGGACGGAATCGAGATCGACTCGCGCAAGCTGCCCGGCAAGGTCTCCGCCACCGGAGCGGGCGGCGTCAATCCCGCCGACTTCGACCTGGTAGGGCTCGCCATGCAGGAGCCGCAATATCGTTCGGCGGGGGTGCGCGAATTGCTCGACGCGGTGGCGAAGTCGAAGGTGCCATGCATGTCGATCATGAACATGCCGCCGCTGCCCTATGTGAAGCGCATCCCCGGCTTGAACTATGACGGGCTGAAGGCCGCCTACACGGACCCGACCGTGTGGGACAGCTTCGACCCGCCGTTGGTGACGCTGTGCAGCCCGGACCCGCAGGCCATCCGGCCGCCGGAAGAAAAGGTCAATGTCCTGCAGGTGACGCTGCCGACCAACTTCAAGGTCGCAAGGTTTGCCGACGACCGCTACACCGCGATGCTGCGCCAGCTCGAAGCGGATGTCGAGGCGGTGCGCTTCGACGCGCCGGAAGGTAAGATCGAGCTGCCGGTCAAGCTCAAGCTGCACGAGTCGATCTTCGTGCCGCTCGCCAAGTGGTCGATGCTGCTTGCCGGCAACTACCGCTGCATCACCCGGGACGGCATACGGACCGCCCAGGAAGCCGTGCATTCCGATCTTGAGGAATCGCGGTCGGTCTACAATTTCGTGTTCGACCTCTGCGTCAAGCTCGGCGCGAGCCCGAGCGATCTCGTGCCGTTCGAGAAATATGCAGCGGCGGCCATGAGCCTTACGCGGCCGGCCTCGGCTGCGCGCGCGCTGCAAAACGGCGCGCCGAACATCGAGCGCGCCGACAAGCTCGTGCAGCTTATCGCGGCGCAGAAGGGCCTGCATCACCCGGTCATCGACGCCGGCGTCGCGCTGGTCGACGCGCGGCTGGAGATCAACCGCAGGAAGGCCGCGTGATCGGCGAGAGCCGAAGCGCGCAGGATGGGTCGAGCGCAGCGAAACCCGTCCAGTGGATCGATTCCACGAAAACCAATCGTGTTGAACGATTGAATTCAACCCTCGGACCTCATCCTGAGGAGGCCGCCCACCGAAGTCGGGCCTGCCCGACTTCGGCAATCTAAAGTGTCGAAATCGGCAACAGCCGATTTCGATGGGCGGCCGTCTCGAAGGATGGCCGCGGGCACGATCTCGCGTGTGGCCGTCCTTCGAGACGCGCGCAAGAGCGCGCTCCTCAGGACGAGGCTGATGGATGATGTCGATCTGATTCGTCTCGAATTATGCGGCTGCCGCACGAGATGTTAGAGTGTCGCGACGACGAACAAAAATAACATCCGGGAGGTCCCATGCGCCAGCGCCACAAATTGCTCGCCGCTGTTCTGGCTCTCATCGCAACATATTCGTGGCCGGCCGCAGGCCAGGCGCCCCGTCCGACCGGCGCGACGACGGTGTTCGAGGGAGCCCGGCTCATCACCGGCGACGGCAGCGCCCCCATCGAGGATGCAGCTTTCGTCGTCGAGAACAGCCGCATCACGGCGGTCGGACGAAGAGGCGAGGTGGCGGCGCCCGCCGGCGCGGCGCGCGTCGATCTCACCGGCAAGACCGTGATGCCGGCGATCGTCGATGCGCACGGCCATCCGGGATTCCTCGACGCCGTCACCGGCCAATTGTCGAAGGCGAACTTCACCCGAGAGAACTACATCGACCACCTGGAGCGATACGCTTATCACGGCATCGCGGCGACCATCAGCACCGGCACCGACATGGGCGAACTGGCCTACCAGTTGCGCGCCGAAGTCGTCCCGAACGCGGCGCTCATCCGCACCGTCGGCCTCGGCCTCGCTTATCCGGGATCCGGCCCGACCGATTCGTCGAGGAACGACGTTCCCTATGCGGTGACCAGCGTCGTGCAAGCGCGCAAGGCCGTGCAGGATCTCGCGCCCCACAAGCCCGATTTCGTCAAGATCTGGGTCGACAGCCGCAACGGCCGGCAGCAGAAGCTCACGCCGGAGATGTTCACGGCGGCAGCCGACGAGGCGCGCAAGCAGGGCTTGCCGTCGATCGCCCACGTGTTCGACCTTGCCGACGCCAAGCTCCTCGTGCGCGCCGGCGTCGAAGGATTCCTGCACAGCATCCGCGACCAGGAGGTCGATGATGAATTCATCCGGCTCGCCAAGGAGCGCGACATCTGGATTACGCCGAATCTCGGCGGCATAAACCGCGTGTCGCTCATTGGCGAAAACGGCACGCCGGCCTGGTTCGACGAGCCGCTGGTGCGGGAAACCATTGCGCCCGCGCTGATCCGCGCGCGCGCCCAAATCTACGAGACGCGCAAACGCGAGGGCGTGCCAGCACGGCCGGTTTTCGACGCCATCAATGTCAGGAAGCTCCATGCCGCCGGCGTGCGGCAGGTGCTCGGCAGCGACGCCGCCGGAGACGGCAACCGCTGGCTCGGGCTGCACACGCTCCTGGAGTTCGACAACATGGTCGCGGCGGGCTTCACCCCGATGGAAATGATCGTCGCGGCGACGCGGGATTCCGCCAAGGTGCTGCGCCTCGACCAGCTCGGCATGGTGGCGGCCGGCAAGAGCGCCGATTTCATTGTGCTCGACGCCAATCCGCTCGACAACATTGCCAATGTCCGCAAGATCAACGCGGTCTATCTCAGAGGCGAGGCCGTCGATCGCGCCGGATTGCGGGCGAAATGGCAGGCGCAGTGGCGCGAGAAGGGGCAGCTTTAGATAAGCTGAAACGGATTTCGGCCATGTTGGGCTATTCTTCGGAGTCATGGCGGGGCTTGACTTGGCTTGACCCGGCAATCCAGCGCCCCCCGCGGGCGGGGGAGGGTAGGGAGGGCGCGATGGACCCGCGGGTAAAGCTCGCGGGTGACAGGCGTCGAGTTGGCTAAACAGACCGGAAAACTCTTGGTTTTTGTTCTGCTTGATCCGCGTGGTCGTTTCCCCGAGACTGTCAACGGCAGAAATCTTGGAGGAGCATGGAGCATCATGTCTGGCAAGCTGTGGTTCGGCGCCGTTGCGTTGATGGCTGCGATGGTGTCGTCGGCCGGAGCGCAGGTTTTGGATTATTCGAAATACCCCGACCTGAAGGGTCAGTGGGAGAGGTTCGTCGTCCCCGGGCTTCCGGGGCAACCCTCGTTTGACCAGACCAAGCCCTGGGGAAACGGACAGCAGGCGCCACTGACGGCCGAATATCAAGCCATCCTCGACGCCAGCATCAAGGATCAGGAGGGCGGTGGACTTGGCAACAGCTCGGAACACGTCATGTGCCGCGGCGCCGGCATGCCGTTCATGATGATCGCGTTCCGGCCGCTGGAATTTGTGATAACGCCCGGTACAATCTACATACTGATCGCCGATTACGACGCCCTGCGCCGCGTCTTCACCGACGGCCGCGACTGGCCCGCGGAGATCGAACCGACGCTCCAGGGCTATTCGATCGGGAAGTGGATCGACGAGGATGGCGACGGCAAGTTCGATGTGCTCGAAGTGGAGACGCGGGGCTTCAAGGGAAACCGGGTCTACGACATCACCGGCATTCCACTGCACCGCGACAACCGCTCGGTCTTCAAGGAACGCATCTTCATCGACAAGAAAGACCGCAATATTCTTCATGACGAAATCACGGTGATCGACAATGCCTTGACGCGGCCGTGGACCGTGGACAAACGGTATGTCCGCAATGCCGATCAGCAGGCCGCCCAATGGCCCGAATTCATCTGCAATGAATATAACGGGCAGGTCATGGTTGGAGGCGAAAACTACTATTTGAGCGGCGACGGATTGCTTATGCCGGCCCGCAAGGATCAGGCGCCGCCGGATCTGAAGTATTTCAAGCAATCGCGAAAGTGAGTTCCGGAGCCGCGGGCGTCTCGCTCGTCCCAATTAGGATGCCCGCGAAGACGGGGTCCCCGCCACGTGACGCGGCGGGGTGTTACTACGCGGGCACGACGATTGGGGGGTGATTCGATCACATCCAAACGGGCTCTAATTTGCATCGCCGGAGGAAACCATGAAAACGCAGTTGACGAGGATAGCAATATTGACCGCCGGCGTCGCCGCGCTTGCGGCCCTGTCGTTGCTTGCAAGCCCGATCCATCTGGCGACGGCCCAGGAGCAAAGACCGGCCGCCGCACCCGCCGCAACGCCAATCGCGCCGCACCCCTCAACCCAGGAGCCGGCACATCGCATGACCTTTGAACAAGTGGTGGCGATGGAACAATCGCTCTCCAACTGGGGGCGGTGGGGCGCAGACGACGAGCGTGGCACGCTCAACCTGGTGACGCCGGAAAAGACCAGGCAGGCGCTCACGCTCGTCAAGGACGGAACGGTCGTCTCGCTGGCGCGTTTCGCGAGCCTTGAGAAGACGATCGACGACTTCAACTTCGGCCCGACCAGGCATGAGATGTGGTACGGGCTTGCCGGCCCGCCCAAGCCCGGCGAGACGCGCGGCGCGCTCGACACCATCAGCTACGGCCTTCACGACGGCACCAACTCGCACCTCGATGCGCTCTGTCACTACACCCTGCTGCGCGACGGCAAGGTCGTGGTCTACAACGGCCATCCGCCGGCCACCGAGAAGGGGTGCTCGAAAAATGCCATCGACCGCATGGGGCCGGGTTTTGCGACGCGCGCGGTCCTGGTCGACATGCCGCTGCTCAAGGGCGTGGAGTGGCTCGATCCGCATGCGCCGATCTATCCCGAGGATCTCGAAGCCTGGGAGAAATTTGCCAACGTCAAGATCGGCAGCGGCGACGCGGTTCTGATCCGCACCGGCCGGTGGGCGCTGCGCGCCGCCAAGGGGCCGTGGCCCCAGGCGCGCGAAGCGGCCGGATTGCACGCCTCCGTGATGCCCTGGCTCAAGCGGCGCGACGTTGCGCTCCTGGGCAGCGATGCCGTCAACGACGTGCAGCCGTCCGGGATCGTCGGCGGTTCCGGCGAGGCGGCCAACCGCCCGGTCCACCTGATTTCGATTGCCGTCATGGGCATGCCGCTCGTCGACAACGGCGACTTCGAGGATGCCGCGAAGGCAGCCGCAGCGCGCCAGCGCTGGGACTTCTTCATGACGGTCCAGCTGACCGGGCTCGCGGGCGGCACCGCGACGAATTTCAACGCGCTGGGGATTTTCTAGCAGATCGATTCCGTCGAATGATCGAAATCAAACCCTCGTACCTCATCCTGAGGAGGCCGCGCTCTTTGCGCGGCCGTCTCGAAGGATGGCCGCGGGCACGATCTCGCTTGTGGCCGTCCTTCGAGACGCGCGCATCGAAATCGGCTGTTGCCGATTTCGACACTCTAGATTGCCGAAGTCGGGCAAGCCCGACTTCGGTGCGCGCTCCTCAGGACGAGGCTGATGGATGATGTCGATATGATTTGTACCATGGAAACGCTGTGCTAATGGTCACAACGCCGCCGGGCGCGTTCCGGCAATCCGCGCCTTGCCCTGCGTCAAAGAGGTACTAACGCCCGAGCTGGGTATTGGCCTTGTTGTTCATTGTTCTTTTCGTCGAACCAGACGCAATAGATCATCAACTGTCCAGAGTCTTCTTCCTCTACATCGACGACGGTCATCGTGGGGCCGCCGGCTCTGCGGCGAACAGTGTCACCGATCTTGATATTGTCTTCATTCGACATCGTTTCCTCCAGTGTTCGCCGATGGGGAGGGAGTTTTGCTTGCAGGTTCCCCAATGTATAGTGTTTCGAGCCACGGGGAACGCTGAAATGGTCGACAAAGCACTCCCGCCCAAGATTGAGTGTTACGATATTCCTGAGACTAAGCCGAACGCAGAACCGAACCCGTTCAAAACCGGGGAGTCTGTACGCTTGCGCGATGGGACAGCCGCGAACGGCACCGTCAGAGAAACATTAGGCAATGAAGTTCGTGTTGCCTGGGAGGGGGTTCCAGGCGATCCGCAATGGTATCATCAAGATTATCTTTTGAAGGAAAAGAGACCTGCCGAGCGCCGCGCTCCCCCACGGGAGGAAAAGCCGGACGCGGAGCCGAACCCGTTCAAAATAGGTGAGTCTGTACGCTTGCGCGACGGGACGTTCACGAACGGGACCGTCAGAGGGATATTGGGCAACGAAGTTCGTGTGGCGTGGGACAACGTCCGGGGCGATCCGCAATGGTACCATCAGGATTTCATTTTGACGGAAAAAAAACAGCGGAACGCGGCCGCGCTCCACAGGAAAATCAGGTCGAAAATGACATCGTCGATCAGGCGTGTCGTCTCGTGGCAGTAATGGACGCTGACCAAAGACGGCGTTTCATCGCCCATATGCAGGAGACTTATAAATAACTCGTCCGGACAAACTTCAACGCGATGCCGGAAGCGGGATCATCAAAACATGATCCCAGGCTTACCGCGATGCACTTCGCCATATCGGATGATCTGATCTGCGATAGCGCGAACCGTGTTTATCGGGATGGCAAATCCCATGCCCGGATTGGTGCCGGCGCCGAGGAAGCCCGTATTGATGCCGATGAGCTCGCCGCGCAGATTGACCAGCGCTCCTCCTGAATTTCCCGGATAGATGGCGGCATCGGTTTGAATGAAATCTTCGTATTGCTCAATTCCCAGATTGTTCCGGTGCAGGGCGCTAACGATTCCGGAGGTCACCGTTTGACCGATCAGAAACGGGTTGCCGATCGCGAGCACGAAATCACCGACCTCAAGGCGATCTGAATTTCCCATCGCAATGGCCGGCAGCGCCTGGGCTTCCACCCTGATCACGGCCACATCGGTGCCGGCATCGGAACCGACCCGCCTGGCCGGCAACTCGCGGCCATCCACGAAGGCCACGATGATCTCGTCAGCCCCGGCAATGACGTGAGCGTTGGTGAGAATGATACCCTCGCCGGGGTCGATGAGCACGCCGGAGCCCCTTGCTCGCATCTGAAGATCTGCCGCAACGTCGCGCGTGCCGGCGGTGCGCTGCGCCTTTTGGCCCTTGCCTGGCGAGGAATTCGTTGCTGAGTTCGCGCCGCTTTTAGCGGCAATGCTGACCACCGCGGGCGTTATTTGCTTGAGCAGCGGGGCAAGCGAAGAAACGCCGCTCGCCTGTTCAAAGATGGGCAGCGGTACGCTGGCATTAGCGTTTACACCGCCGGTGGCAACCGCGAGGCCAAAAGTTACCATTCCGAGTAGTCGCCTCATGCTACTAACCCCTCTCGTCGGCCGCGCGAGCTGCTTTTTTCGCGTGGCAGTCTTTCAGACGCGGCCGGCCCGAAGGCCGGCCTGCATCGTGATTTCGGCTAATCGCCGCCCGCGCCCCAGTCCCGTTTCAGCCCAAGGCGAACGTTGACATCCGGATCGGTGCCGACATAGGCGCCGAACGGGTTGTACACATTAGTGTACGCAGCGTGGCTCGGGTCGATGTTGTGGGTCTTGGTGGCCGCCAATGCGCCGGAAGCGGTAGCGAGGATGATGGCCAGTCCAAATGCGGTCTTGGTGAACATGGTGCTCGTCTCCTGATTGTATCGTACGGAGACTGCGGACCGTAGTTGTCGTGATTTCGGCCAATTACTGCCCGCGTCCCCAATCCCGGTTCAGTTCAAAGCGAACGTTGAGATCCGGATCGGTGCCGACATAGGTGCCGGCCGCGTTGTGCCCGTTGCTGTACACGGTGTGGCTTGGGGCGGTGTTGTGGGTCTTCGTGGCCGCCAATGCACCGGAAGCGGTGGCGAGGATGACGGCGAGTCCAAATGCGGTCTTGGTAAACATGGTATTCGTCTCCTGGTTGTCTCGTACGAAGCTATTTTCCCGTAGTTGTCGTGATTTCGGCTGATTACTGCCCCCGTCCCAAATCCCGGTTCAGCTCAAAGCGAACGTTGAGATCGGGATCGGTGCCGACATAGGTGCCGGCGTTGCTGTAGCCATTGGTGTACCCATTGTGGCTCGGGGCGATGTTGTGGGTCTTCGTGGCCGCCAAGGCGCCGGAAGCGGTGGCGAGGATGATGGCCAATCCAAATGCGGTCTTGCTGAGCATGGTATTTATCTCCTTGCGTTGTCCGGTGCGGACCTTAATGACCGTACCGTTCGGTCAATTAAGAGCCCGCGACAGAATATCAAGATGACCGAACCGTTCGGTCACAGCGATGTGATGGCAGGCCATGTGGATGCGGACGACCTTGCATATCGGTCCGGCAGCTCGGCCGACCCGATTTTACGCATCACCTTGAGTTCACTCGGAGATTCTGAAAGATGCCGTCGAACAGTTGGCGAATTGTTTTAAAGCACTCGGGCAATGCAGCAGCGTCATACCGCTTTCTTCGCCCGCACCGAAAACGACAGGGGAATGCGGGGATGGCGATCGGGAAGCCGCCACCGTTGATCGGGTGCCGGCACCAACATCGGGACGCCTTGCCACGGCAACACCTCGTGCTCGCGAAACATCGTGATCGTCAAGCCGGCATCGATGAGCGCGCCGAGGATCGCGGACAGCGGATGTATCCACTCCCGCGTTGACTGTTGCGTCATGACGGTCGGATCGCCCGTATAGGTCGTCGCATTGTCGAACTTCAGCGGCCGGTCGGCAGGCGTTTGGAAGTCGTATGTGGGCACCAGCCTGCCGGCGACTTCTTCCAGCATTGAGAAGCAAGGATGAGCATCGGCGCAATAAAGTTCGCCGCCCGGCGCCAGCACGGACGCGATGACCCGCGCCCAAACCCTCATATCTGGCAGCCAGCACAGGGCTCCCCACGTCGTAAAGACGAGATCGAATGGGCCGGGCGTCAGATGCGGAGCCTCGTCTACAGTCCCTTGAACGAAGTTCGCCCTCAGCCCGGTCTCCTCCGCAAGGCGGCGCGCGACGTTCACCGCTGCTCCGGAGAAATCGAGCCCAGTCGCGACGGCGCCGCGTCACCAGGCGCAGCGTGTCCAGCCCGATATGACATTGCAGATGAAGGACGCGCTTTCCGCGGACGCAGCCGAGCTCGACCGCTTCGATCCCGTGGAGCGCGCTCTCGCCGGCGCGAAAGCGGTCCAGCGTGTAGAAGCCGGTGGTGTCGCGCGCGTGGATGGCGGCGCGCTCGTCCCAATTCCGCCGGTTGATATCAATCGGATCGGCCATGCAAAGCCTCGAAATTACGGATGCGCGAGCACGCGCGAGAGGTCCCACCTGTATCAGCTTTGTCGGGTGCAAAGTAAGCCACGACGGCCGTTGCTAGCCCTTCGTCGCGTTGATGCCACACGCTAATTCGGGCGCGATCGGAGGGGAAGCAGACTCACCTCGGGCGCCCTTGATACGACGCGACTGACCCAGAGCGGACCTGGGCCGATGAAGCCGAAAACAGCGCTTTTGTGTCTAAGAATGCGTTATCTTCCGATGCGTACTATGCCGCTGCGCGGTGGTGGTCCTTCTTCACTCCGCCGCTAGCACGCGTTCGCGGAACGGCAGTTTCCGCTGCTTCTGCAGTGAGCTCACCTTCGGTGCAAATTCTCCAGGCGAGATGCCGAATCGCTTGCGGTAGGCGCCTGGCGCCAGTCCCGTGACTTTGCGAAACACGCGTGCAAAGGAAGCCACGTCCTTATAGCCGAGCGACTGGGCGATCATCTTTTGCGGGGTGTCGCCGGAGATCAGGAGTTCGCGCGCACGCGCGGTGCGAACCCTGCGGCAATATTCGAGCGGCGTCATACCGGTCGCATTTGCGAACCGGCGGAGGAATGTGCGCCTCTGCAATCCCGCCATTGCTGCCATGGCCACAAGCGAGACGCCGCGTCCGTCCCGCATGTGCACCCACGTTTGAGCCTTGAGCACCGCCTTGTCGCGATGCGATTGCGGCGGAGGAAAGCCGACAAAATAGGGCGCGTCACTGGAGGCGGGATCGGAAAGCACGAAGCAGGCCGTCTCCGCTTTCACCGCTGGGCCAAGAATCCTGTCAACGAGAAACAGACCGACATCGACCCACGCCAGGAATCCGCCTGCCGTGACGATGTCACCATAGTCGATGATACGGAGATTAGTATCGACGGCGATTTTTGGAAACCGCGCCGCCAGCGCCTCTTGGCAAATCTGATGGGTCGCAACCGAACGCCCGTCGGCCAGACCTGTTTTGGCCAGAATGAAAGCGCCCGAGCAGACGGATACCAGGATGGCTCCAGCGGCATGCTTATCCCGTAGCCACGACACGATGCCGGCCGGGATATCCGGATCGGGAAGGTTCACCATGGTCGGTGGGATGATCAGGATACCCGGCCGCAGCTTTCCACCCGGTGCACTGTCATAGACGCAGCGAAGTTCAGCATCGCGGCCCTGCGCCGGTTGCCAATGTGTGACGCGCAGCGGCAGCCGACCTGTCCGCTGATCGAGTACAATCTTTGCGGCGACGCTAAACAAATCCGTAAGACCGTGAACAGCGGCCATTTGTGCGCCTGGATACAGTACGATCCCGATCTCGCTCATACCGCCTGCAGGCATGTCGTTGTCCCTTGCGGTTAAAAGTTTGGCCCTCCCGGCTATTGAAAGTGCCGAGCAGTTAGAAGCAGCATAGCAAAGATCAAGTACACCGGCAGCCATCGGCGTCGGATTGCGACCGTCTGGGAGTTGCCGGGGCCGCCTGCGCCGAGCAGGCAATACCGACCTTTGCTTCGCGCCACCTTAGTCACACCAGCAACAAACAGGAGACCGTATGTCCCAGCAAACCAAACCGAGCGTTGTGTTCGTCCATGGGATTTGGGCCGACGGTTCGTCCTTCAGCAAGATCATCCCTACGCTACAGGCGGAGGGACACGAGGTGATTGCCGCCCAGTACGGCCTCGACACGCTCGCAGGCGACGTTGCCGCAGTGAAAAGCGCACTGGCGCGGGTCAGCAGCCCGGCGATCCTCGTCGGACACTCGTACGGCGGGACCCTTATCACAGCCGCCGGCACCGATCCCCGCGTTGCCGGGCTGGTCTACATCGCCGCACTCGCGCCGGACACTGACGAGACATCGCAGAGCCTACAGGCCAAGTTCCCCGTTACGGACGTTTTTTCCTACGTGGAAGTAGCGGATGGGCGCGCGTGGATGCGGCCCGAGGGCGTCAAGTGCTTTGCAGGAGACCTACCCGAGCAAGAACAGAAGCTCGTGTGGGCGACCCACGCCGCGCCGGCTGCCGACCTGTTCAACCAGAAAGTTGAAGGCACTGCCTGGAGGTCGAAGCCGAGCTGGTACATTGTCGCCAAGAATGACCGCACCGTTCAGCCCGAGTTGGAGCGTTTCGTGGCGACCCGTATGGGTGCCACCACGTATGAGCTCGACAGCAGCCACGTCCCGATGCTGTCAAACCCGACCTTCGTGATTGACGTGATCCGCGCCGCATCGAACGCTGTGACGTCATCGCAGCGAGTAGCCTAGCCCGCTACTCGGGTCGTTTCTTCGACAAGGCCATAGCGCCGTGCGAGAGCATGCCAAAACCAGTAATCGCCGCAATTTCTCGCAGAGCCCTGGCCGGCGGATTCGAGTTCGCGCTCTCCTGCAATCTTCGTATCGCCGAGGATGGTGACTACCTGATCGGATTGCCGGAGGCGAACCTAGGACTGCTACCCGGAGCCGGCGGCACGCAAAAGCTGCCACGCACCATCGGAACGCCAGCCGCGCTCATGCACATCCTGATGGGCGATCCCCTCCCTCCACGGGAAGCCGAAAGGAAGGGGCTGGCGCGCGAAACCGTCAGCGGCAAGGCGCTCGATCGTGCAATGGAGATTGCACGGCGCCTATCGTCATTCACGCGGGAATCGGTTGCTTGCATCAAGCGCCTCGTTCGCAACGCTACCGAGACGCCGCTGGCACAGGGACTGGTACTCGAACGAAATCTCTCCTTGAACTTGTGCATCACCGAACCTGCACTCGCGCGCATGCGTTCTATGAAGAGCAGAACATCACCTCGCCGTCGCGCTCTATGGTGGTCAAGCAAGGAGTATGAATCATGACTGAATCAGCGGCGCACGTGCGGGTCATTGAGGAAACGTCTGCGTACTGGAGGGTTCTGTTCGATTATCCGCCCTTCAACATTGTCGACGCCACAATATTCGAAGGCCTCCAGGATCTGCTCGCCCGAATGGACGTCAGCCCGAGCCTGCGTGTCGCGGTATTCGAGAGCGCGAATCCTGAGTTCTACCTTGCCCACTTTGATTTGACCGGCAAGACAGGGAACATCACAACAGCGGTCGGTCCTTCTGGTCTCCCGATCCTGATGGATACGTTCGTCCGTCTCACCAAGTCTCCGGTGGTCAGCATCGCGAAGATCCGAGGCTGCGTCCGGGGCGTGAGCAGCGAGTTCGTCCTCGCCTGCGACATGCGCTTCGCGTCGCGCGAGAACACGCGACTGGGCCAACCGGAAGTCGGGGTGGGAGTGCATCCCGGCGGCGGCGGCACGGAACGCCTCCCACATCTGGTCGGTCGCGGCCGCGCGCTCGAAATCGTTCTCGGCGCGAACGACTTCGACGGCGACACCGCGGAGCGATACGGATACGTCAACCGGGCACTTCCCGACGCTGAATTGGACGACTTCATCGACGCGCTCGCGCGCCGGATCGCCTCCTTCGACCGGCGAGCCATCGCGGCAGCCAAGAACCTCGTCAACCGAGTCTCGTTGCCATCCGCCGACCGGCTCCTCGACGCCCTCAACTCCTTTCAGACCGCGCTGACGTGGCCTGAAGCGCGGCAGCGAATCCAAGCTCTTTTGGAGCGCGGACTCCAACGGGAAGTCGACTTCGAGAAATCGTGGCCCGCGCTGCTCGGCACGCTCCTCGACACCTAGTACTGCGTGGCGATGCGCAGCCCCGCCGAGCTGGCAAATTAACTTTGCCAATCGCCACAACATACAAAGCGCCGGCCAGCTACGCTCTCCCTGACCGTGAAACGCGCCATCGCGCTCGAAGATGGTCCGACCATCCTGGTGGGGCACTCTTACGGCGGCGTTGTCGTTACAGAAGCCGGGAATGACCCCACCCGCTGTGCGCGTTGACGGGCACACGGAACCATCGGGGGAGCTTCTGTCTTGCCATAGGGCAGCTAACGGAGGCGCGTCATGCCGAAAGAAATATGCCGGCGGGGCTGTGACAAACCTACGAGAGGCCGAGCAGTGAGAGGATGCCCGCGAAGCGTGCGCCATCCTCGCCTACGTCCACGAAGCCATGATGGTTGGAAGGACGGCGTATGGAAATCGGAACTATTGGAGCAGGAGCCTTCGCACAAGCTTTCGCCAAACGGGCACTGAAGGCCGGCCACACGGTGAAGCTTAGCAATGAGAGAGGGGCAGATAGCCTGCGGGAAATAGTCACTAAGCTTGGTCCTGGAGCAATGGCTGTCTCCAAGGAAGTGGCTGCGAGTTGTGAAATGGTTCTACTTGCTGTGCCTTGGGACAACGTGCCCGACACACTCGCAAATCTTCCCAGGTGGAAAAACCAGATCCTGATCGATGGGACTAATCCTTTTCACGGCAAGGCCGGAAAGTTCACGCCGGCCGATGTTGGAAATCTATCCACTAGCCAGCTCGTTGCGGCCCTAGCCCCTGGAGCACGAGTG
>WNFR01000175.1_pt1 | contig 62623 bp, 54 predicted proteins | sample 5400221 | NCBI WGS metagenome assembly WNFR01 (sample SAMN13153357, study PRJNA577476) | soil metagenome | isolation source: 40 cm soil under Madrone tree | place: USA:California | collected 2016-06-14
CGACGCAGGTGTTTGCGGAATGGGCGAGGACACACCGCCCACGCCCTTCAGCCGCTGATGGACATCTCCTGAAGCCTTTGTCTTGCCGGTACCCGGAGTGAATATTTCGTAGTGAACGTAATAATATTGGGTCGGCACGCGTCCGCTCGCTCTGTCGCGGTCATGGCGCGCGAGCACCTCGTCGAGCAGCAACACGAAAGACAGAACGTAGGTGTCGGTTGAGGCCTTCGCAAATTCGATTGCCTGCATGCGGTTCTTTTGCTGGCCCGTGCTTGGCTTAACTGATCCGGCTTGCGAGAGCCGTTCCAGAAAACCATCCTGCACGCTGTGGGAATAGATCGTGGTGATTTCAGGGTCCTTCAAGTGCCAGACGACCATCACCCGTGTTTGTGGTTTAGCATCCTTGTCTGACCGCGCAGCGATGGGAGGATCTTCTTGCTTCGAGGGAATCGGGTCCGGCGGCTTTTGTCGTTGAGGCGGACGACGCCCCGATTGAGCTTGTGAACCGATTGCCGTAACCAGCAAAAGTACAAGAACAAAAACCATGACAGCGATACGTCGCGGAGTTGGTAACGGAACAGCAGACGCTTTGAAACTCATCGTAAGGGCTCCCCCGATTACGAGCGTATGGCGCACAGGGATTCTAATGTGGCGGCCGGCCCAGACCAAGACTGGCGAGCACTCGATCTGCCATTTCGCGTCCGGCGTATTCGAGCGAATAATAACCGTTGGTTCCCGAGCCCGGAATTGGAAGGCCCCCAGGGCTCACCTGGCGTTGGTAGACGCGTCCGCTCGATTTTGTCTTGCCGGTAGTCGGCGTGAATACGTAGAAACTGACCACCAGGTACTGAGCGGGTATCGAGCCGATTCCGGAGCGGTCGCTGTAGGCTGGGTCCGGCTCTAGTTGGAACCAAACGACGTACATATCGGCAGAGGCTTTCGCGATATCGATGGCCTCCTTTCGATTCAGCTCCTTTGCGGTGGTTGAGGCAGTGACCGAGCCTGACTTCGACAGTTCGTCAAGGCAGGACTCCTGAACGCTTCGCGCGTAGATCGAGGAACTGGCGACAGCGTAACTTTGCCAGACTACCTTGACCGGAATCTTCGGGGTAGATTTCTGCTCAGAAGGCGGCGCGATCGGCGGGTCCTCCTGCTTCGAAGGAAGCGGGTCGGGCGATTTCGGCGGCTTTGGCGGCTTACGGCCCGACTGAGCTGCAGTACCGAAAGCAGTGACCAGCAATAATAAGAGAGTTATGGACAAAGGCGCGATGTTACGAGTCCAGCGCAGAATAATTGACTTAGGCTGCATTACGGTCAGCTCCTTGCTGAAGATTGAATTAGCACGAGATGTTCGTTAGAGCGCCGCCGGTAGTCCCTGAGTTTGCGCCGGCTTAGCGACGACACGTCTAGTCTACACTCGAGTCCTTCAGTGTCAAGCACAGGCGGTTGCTGCGAAACCGCGACACTTGTAAGCGATTTCCTGCGCCCTTCGGTCATATGAGTTCTTCTTAGTTCGTGCCTTACAGAGTTCTAGAGTCGGTACGTGCTTTGCAGTTGATGAGGCCGCGTGTTGATGACCTGGAGTCGCGCCCTGCGCGAACAATCGACTCGAATCTCAAAAAGGAGCGCATGATGCAAAAGTTCAAAAGGCCACTATCGGCCTTGCTTGTCGTTCTATGTCTATCGCAGATCAGCCTTGGCAAAAACAATGTCCACGACTGGAACAACGTCCGCATAATCGACATCGGATCCACGATAGTCGTTAAGACAAAGCAGGGCGAGAAGTATGAAGGCAGGCTCGACTTTGCTGCGGTTGATTCACTTTCAATCGTCGTGAAGGTGCCACGGGTCATGCAGCAGATAATCAAGTTGCACAGGGACGAAATAAAAGAGGTGCGAACAAAGATATCGCGTAATGTTTCAACCGCGCTTGGCGCGGGAATCGGGCTCGGCATTGGTATCGGTCTGGGGCAGATCGCCGACTCGAAACCGGGATACAACGAAGACCCTGGCGCCGGTAAATTGGCAGGAGGGATCGTCGGGTTCTTTTTGGGAGTGGCGGCCGGCGCGGCAATCGGCTTCGGAAGCAAGAAGATTTACGAAGCGCCGTAATCCGTTAGAGCCATTTCCTCAGCTTGAAAAACGCGAGCATCGAGATCGTGATTACCAACATGCCTCCGGTCGCATACCAGATTCCGTTTGGGCTCTTGAGTAGCGGCATGTATTCGAAGTTCATCCCGAAGTACCCGGTCACCAATGTCAGCGGAAGCATGATCGTCGCCAAAATCGTCAACGCTTTCACGATGTCATTCGTCCGGTTCGCCATCTGCGTAAGGTAAATATCCAGGCCGCCGGTCAACAGATCGCGATAGGTCTCAACCAGGTCCATCGCGCGGACTACGTGGTCATACACGTCGCGGAAGTAGATGCGCATATCCTGGTGAACCAGGCTGTTGTCGTCGCGGATCAGCAGATTGAGCAATTCTCGCTGAGATGATACGGCGCGTCGAAACTGCAGCAGTCCGCGCTTGAGCTCAAAGATTGTTTGAAGATGAGTCGAAGTAGGGCTGATCAGAAGCTCGTCCTCAACCTCGTCAATCGTATCACCGATGTGATCCAGCGTTGGCAAATAGCGGTCGACTACAATGTCGATGATCGCGTGAAGCACCTGATCCGGACGCGTCACGCGCTTCGCGTTTGATACAACGCGTTTGTGAATCTCTTCGATGGCAGCACTCGGTCCTTCATGAACGGTGAAGATATAGTCGGGGCCAAGAAACGCGTCGAGCTCGCGCACTTGTACCTCGCAGGGAGTCACAGAGTAGTGAGTTGAGTTGATAATAATAAAGGAGTAGCCGTCGTAGTAATCGAGCTTTGCCAGTTGAATGTGATGGCGGCAGTCCTCAATCGCCAGCTCATGAAACGAATAACGGGCTGCCAGGTCGTCAAGATCGCGGCTCATCGGGTCGGCGAGATCAAGCCACAACAGTCCCGGAATATCTACAATTGTTTTGAGCGCGGAGGGAGAGTCGGGTGGCGCAGTTTGCGTTATCGTTTCACTCATCGATCAATAGTGAGGCAAGCCGCAAAGCTGTAGGAGTGTCCCTACGTGGGCGCAGTACAGTTAAGAGGGTGGAGAAGGAGGGACGCCCACGCAGGGACGCCCCTACAGGTCTGATAACCTTAGCGCCTGCGCTTGGCGGGTCGTCCGGTTCGCTTCTTGGGCCGTGCTTCGCCAGCGGCTTTCACGATTGGAGCAGTAACGGTGCCCGCATCCGGAGTTGCGGCTGCCTGAGCCGGTTGTCCCGCAACATCGATCTTGTCCATCTTGATGCCATAGTCTATCGCGATCAGGTAGAGCAGCCCGCAGATGGCGAGAGTCACAAGCCAGTAACCGATGCTCAAAAAGATTCCGCCGGCGTAGACCGTGAATACGATCACGCCCCCGACCACCACAAGGAACAGAAGACGCGGCAAGGTCAACTGTCCGCTCTTAATAACTTTATCTCGTTCTGCCATTTATGATCTCCGATTCTTTAGACGATTATGACCGCAAGCGTCGAATCATAGCAACCAGTGAAGACGTGAATCGTGAATCGTGAATCGTGATAGAAGTTATGATCATCTGAATTCACAATTGACGATTCACGATTCACTCCTCAGCTCCCGATGCGCATTCTGTAAAAGGACCGCCAGACGAAGACCGTCGATATCAGGAAGAACCCGGCGGCCAGAAGATGGGTGACCATGGGTCCTGCATCTATCGTGAGCTTGACCGCCAGCTCAACCGCCAGCAACCCGAACAACGTAGTGAACTTGATTACAGGATTCAATGCTACCGACGAAGTGTCCTTGAACGGATCTCCTACAGTGTCGCCAACGACAGTCGCGTCGTGAAGCGCGGTGCCCTTCTGTTGTAACTCTACTTCCACGATCTTCTTGGCGTTGTCCCACGCGCCTCCGGCATTCGCCATGAAGATCGCCTGATACAGCCCGAAGATCGCAATCGAAATCAGATACCCGATGAAGAAGAACGGTTCGAGGAACGCAAAGGCGAGCGTGGAGAAGAACACCGTCAGAAAGATATTAAACATTCCTTTCTGAGCATACTTGGTGCAAATCTCGACGACCTTTTTGCTGTCCTCGACTGAAGCCTTCTCGACGCTCTCCAGGTTGATGTTTGCCTTGATGTACTCGACTGCGCGATATGCGCCGGTCGTAACCGCCTGCATCGACGCGCCGGTGAACCAGTAGATGATCGCGCCTCCGGTGATCAGTCCAAGCACGAACGGCGCGTGCAGCAACGAGAGCCGGTCGGTGTTCGTGGTCAGCCCGTCCGTGAGCGCCATGATGATGGAGAAGATCATCGTGGTCGCGCCCACCACCGCCGTGCCGATCAACACCGGCTTGGCCGTCGCCTTGAAAGTGTTACCGGCGCCGTCGTTTTCTTCGAGCAGGTGTTTGGCGCGATCGAAATTGACGTCGATATTGAAGTCTTTCTTAACCTCCTCCACGACGTTTGGTACGTGTTCGATCAGCGATAGCTCGTAGACTGACTGCGCGTTGTCGGTGACCGGGCCGTATGAATCAACCGCAATGGTGACGGGGCCCATCCCAAGGAACCCAAACGCCACCAGACCAAACGCAAACACCGCCGGTGCGAGCATTATCACTCCGCTCGCCGCCACGCCCGGGATCGACGCGCCCAGCCCGAGTGTGCTGAAGTAGAAGGCGACCGCCATCAATCCTACTATGCTGATGCCGAGCCAGTACGCGGAGAAGTTGCCGGCAACCAGTCCCGACAAAATGTTGAGCGATGCTCCACCTTCGCGGGAGGACGTCACAACCGCCTTTACGTGACCCGAATGGGTTGAAGTGAAAACCTTGACCAGTTCCGGAATCACCGCGCCCGCGAGTGTGCCGCACGAGATGATTATCGCCAGCTTCCACCACAGAGTGCTGTTTCCGCCCAACGTCGGGATGATCAGGTAGGACACTACGAAGGTGATTACGATCGAGACAACAGAAGTCAGCCACACCAGCGAGGTTAGCGGCCCTTCGAAGTTCATCTCGCTCTTGCCCTGGTAACGCGCCTTTGCGACCGCTTCGTTGACGAAATAGGAGATCGCGCTGGCGACGATCATCATGATGCGCATTACAAAGATCCAAACCAGCAATTGCACCTGAATCGTGGGATTACTCACCGCCAGAAGAATAAAAGTAATCAGGGCCACACCGGTGACGCCGTAGGTCTCGAAGCCGTCCGCGGTCGGTCCTACCGAGTCGCCGGCGTTGTCGCCCGTGCAATCCGCAATCACGCCCGGGTTACGCGCGTCGTCTTCTTTTATCTTGAAGACGATTTTCATCAAGTCCGATCCGATGTCGGCAATCTTTGTGAAGATGCCGCCGGCAATCCGAAGAGCCGCGGCGCCAAGCGATTCACCGATCGCGAATCCTATGAAGCAAGGGCCGGCATACGCGGCGGGAATGAAAAGGAGGATGCAGAGCATGATGAACAGCTCGACGCTGATCAGCATCATGCCGATGCTCATACCGGCTTTGAGCGGTATCGCGTAAAGCGGATAAGGCTTGCTCTCAAGACTCGCAAAAGCGGTTCGTGAGTTTGCAAAAGTGTTGACGCGAATGCCGAACCACGCCACACCGTAGCTGCCGGCGATTCCCACCAGGCTGAACAGGAGGATGATGATCACGCGCACGGCTTCGAACTTCAGCAGCAAACCGAAGTACAAGGCAATGATCACCGCAATGAATGCCTCCAGGATAAGGATGAACTTCCCCTGGGTGACGAGATAGGTTTTGCAAGTCTCGTAAATAAGCTCCGAGATCTCCCGCATAGCGCTGTGCACCGGAAGGTTCTTCAGGTGCATATACATGACGAGACCAAAGAGCAGGCCCAGCGCACAGATGACCAAACCGAAGAGCAGGAGAGTGTGACCGTCGAATCCAAGGAAATTCACCTGGGACAAATCGGGCAGCTTCAGATTTGCTTCGCCGCCGGACTGATGAGGAGTTGCGCCGTCTCGAGTCTGAGCTAACACGAGCGAGGCATTGCCGGTCAGCGCTGCGAGCACAAATGATCCTATCACCAGCGCGCGCGGATGCACTGTGGCTCTGCCGCCCGCCCATATCCGTTTAGGTATCGTTGCTAGAACAGAAATAGCTTTCATAATCGGTGTATGATTACTCCCTTTCACCAGTCTGAGGGTTCCAGTTTTTGCGGGCCTTTCGAGCCAGGCCACACGCGGAAGCAGCCATCACAGATGCGAAATGGCGCTCACGGCAAAACAAGGCTTATAGCATATCGCGGAGTTGAACGGCAAGTTTGAGGAGGGTGAGCGAATGGCCAGAAACGTGATGCGTGAAGCGTGTTGGGTGATGCGCATCGCTCACAAATCCAACGCAAATTCTAAGAGACAGTGTCCAGAGTGACAGGTTGGCAATCCACCCTTCCCAACCTGTCATTCTTCCAAATCGGTCCTGCAAAACTGTTTCACGAATCACGAATCACACTTCACGCATCACGTTTCACCCATCACGCATCACGTTTCACCCATCACGCATCACGAATCACGCATCACGAATCACGTCTCACAGTGATGCTTATCATATCGCTTAGGAGCGCGTAGGCGGTTTGCTCCACGCCGGGATCGGTTTCAACTATCGCGATCTCGCCCATCAAGTCGGTCTCAAGCACCAGCGCGTTTGAGGTTCCGCGAAGCGAGCCGAACACGGATGCCGTCGGCACCTCTTCCGGCGCGACCGTAAGCTTTACTCCGTCGGCGGTTTGTTTTGCTCGCGCAACCAATCTCACAGCCAATCCGGCCGCCGCAGCCGACTTCAAATCTTCAAACTTCGTGCCGCGTATTCCCCTGCGATCGACATCTGCGGGGCGCGAGTCTGAATCCATCAATACGTTTGCAAGTGCCGCTGCCTTCACGGCCGCGTCCCAGCCATCGATATCGTAGCCGGCATCTACTTCAGCGATGCCGCGGCGTTGCGCTGCCGCAAGACACTCTTCAAAGGATTGGCCGGATTCCATACCGGTCAGGATCAGATTTGTGGTGCTGTTAAGAACGCCGCTAAAGCCAAGCACTCGCGCGCCGGGCAGGCATGAATCTACGAGATTGAAGACCGGCGTTCCATCCATCACGGTGCCCTCAAATCGAAAGCCGGCGCCGTGGCGCGAAGCCAGCAATTCAAGCTCGCGATGCGCGAATGCGATCGGTCCCTTGTTTGCGGTTACCACGTGTATTCCGCGAGTCAGAGCGCTTCGAATATGGGTGATCGCGGGCTCGCCGCTGTCGGGGTTGAGAGGGGTTGTCTCGAATAGCAGATCGGCATTGCAGCTCTCAATCAGGGTTGCCGGAGCCGCCACCCTGAGCGCGTCATCCAGTTCAGAAAGATTACCGCCGCTCTCAACGCAAGCGACCGCCTTGAGCAGATCGATGCCACCTTCTGAAGAGATGCAGCCGTGGCGGGCCGTTGCTATAGCGGTAGTGCTAAATCGCAGATCGTAGCGTTCGGCGATTTGCGACTCGCGGAGGGTAAGAATTCGCGCGAACGCTCGCGCGACATTTCCGAAACCGATGAAAGCGAGACGCAAATCCATAGTCCAGTGATTTCCGCGGTGTCATTGTAGCCTGGTCTCAGTGACTCTCGATGTCGCGCTTCGCGAGTCACAACGCTTCAATAAAGCTGCTGATCAATTCAAGGCCTGCTCGAAGATGATCGGCGTTGGAACCGAATCCAATTCTCAGGTACTTGCCCATCAGAAACTGTTCGCCCGGTACTATCAGTACACTCTTTTCCTTCCGCAGCCTTTCTACGAGATCCAACGAGCCTATCTCCAGGTGATAACGAACGTATGCAATCGCTCCCGCCTGAGGGGGAACAAATTGCAGATCGGTGGCCGCGGCCCACTCTTCCAGAATCGGATAATTGGCGTTCAAAATGCTCCGGGTTCGCTTGAGCAGTCTCGCGCGGTTCTCGGGCGTCAGCGCGATTTGCGCAAGCATGTCGCTGGCCGGGCCGGATCCTATAGTGGTGTAGTCGTGATATGACCAGGCGTTCGCGACCAGCTCGGGCGTGGAAACGATCCAGCCGATCCGCAACCCGGGTAACCCATAAGCCTTAGATAGGCCGCTGGTGATGATCGCCTTTTCGTAGCTGCCCCAGAAGCTGGGGGTGACATCCCGCTCGAGTTCGGCTCCGCGGTAGACTTCATCCGCGAGCAGCCACGCGCCGGCGCGCCGCGCCGCCGCGACAATTCGCTCCATTTCCTGCTCCGTAAGGATCGAGCCCGTTGGGTTGTTAGGATTACAAATCGCGATCAGCTTCGTTCGGGGTGAAACAGCCCGCTCGAGCGCATCGAGATCCGGCGCCCATTGGAGTTCTTCGACCAGCGGAAGCGGTTTTAGCTCCGCTCCAAAGCCGCGCACCAGACCCCAGAGCTGCATGTAATTGGGCATCATCATTATTACTTCATCGCCCGGTTCGGTCAGCATCCACGCAATGAGAAAGTTCGCCTCCGCTGTGCCGACTGTCGCGAGAACGTTCTCCTCCGTCGCCCCCGGGTAAATCGCCGCGATTGATCTTCTCAGTTCGGGAGTGCCGTTTGACTGGCTGTAACCGAGTTCGATGTTCAGCAACGCTTCACGCTGGGACGCGTCGGGGATCAACTCGCCAATGGTCGCCGGGTGAACGCCGCTTTCAGAAAGGTTGTAGCGTACGAGGTTTTCCCAGGTTGATTGCATCCGCTCCATCTCAAACTGTTCGATTTTCATGTGTCTCTCCGCTCCGACAAACTTCAGTTTGTCGTTGGTGGTGACGTTCTCAACTAAGGCGACAAACTAGAGTTTGCCGGACCTCAATCTCCTCGCAGGTCACGTTCAGCATAATCGCATATGAGCCGCTCGGGATCTCGCTCGTTGAACGCATCCTCGTTCAACCAGATCTTGATTCGGCCATCGCCCGACTCGCATATTATTTCGTCGTGACGAACGAAGTGTCCCGTAAGCTGACCAAACTCATTAAAGATGTACGGCGGTATTAAAGTTCGAATCTCCATGAACGGAATGATCATTCTGGCCTCCGAAAAAATTTAGGATGACAGCATAGAGACTGAAGGTTCAGAGTTCAACCTCGGCAGCAGGCGTTCAGCGTTTGGACATTTTCCCCGAAGGGGATTCGTCCTCCGGCCCAGGGTTGCTGTACTCGGCTAGGCTGAGAAAGACGGCGAGCGTGTTCTGCAACCCCAACTGGGGTTGCGGCCAAGCTTGCACACATACACCGACCTCGCGGATGGCCTTCGACGTGGAGCTGTCGCAACCCCGTCGGGGTTGCGAGGATCGTCGCCGCTTTTCCCAAGGTAGCTGGGTACAGCAACCTTGGGCTTTAGGTCTCAACCACTTCGTGGTTGTTGCATGCGACGGCCTGAGTAAAGTTGCTGTTCTGATATATAATTTTCGCTCATCAGAACCTGGAGGGACACGATGAAACTTTTGTCCATGCTTGTCGAAGGTCATAACCGCTCAGGGATCCTAATTGGCGGTGAAGTGCTGGACGTGACTGCTTATTGCGAGATCATGGAACTAAAGGGCGAATGGATCGAAGCCGAGAGCGACCCTACTCAGTTCCAGCACATAGAAGGCGCCTATCGAGACGCGCTCGATGTTCTGCGGCACGGGTTGACGTGGCGAAACAACATTCTCGCAACGGTTGAATCCACGCCGCTGCTTGTGGGGGAGTTGAAAGCGACTGGCGCGCTGATTCCTTTATCGGCGGTCAGATTGAATCCTCCCGTCGTAAATCCAGGCAAGATTTTGGCAGTAGGCTTGAACTATGCGGCCCATGTCGCGGAGCACAACGCTACGCCTCCGGAGTTCCCGCTGGTGTTTTCGAAGAGTGTTACGGCGTTGATCGCAACTCGCGATGAAATCAACTTGCCGCGAGTGAGTGAGATGATTGACTACGAAGCCGAGCTTGCGGTGGTCATCGGCAAGGAAGCCAGGTCCGTCAGCGCCGATCGCGCGATGGAATATGTCGCGGGCTACACCATAATGAACGACGTAACCGCGCGAGATCTTCAAAAGCGAGAACGTCAGTGGGTCCGCGCGAAAGGCCTTGATACGTTTGCTCCTTGCGGCCCGTGGCTTGTGACTACGGATGAGATTGCGGATCCGCACAATCTCGACATAGAACTGGTCGTGAATGGGGAAGTGAGACAGAACTCGAATACCGGCGACCTGATATTCAAGATCCCGCAATTGATTGAGTTCATCTCTCAGGACATGACGTTGAAGGCGGGTGACATCATCTCGACGGGCACGCCCTCCGGTGTGGGAGTCTACATGAATCCCCCAGTGTTCCTGAAGGACGGAGACCGGATCGACATAACCATAGAAGGGGTCGGCGTACTTAGTAACCCGGTCTCCAGACCAGGCTGAACGAACTCGCTCAGGGATAAAGTCCGGTTGTCTGTGACCAGGGCCTCCGCGGCTAGTTTGCGTGTACCAGAGGGTTCGCGAGTCCTGTATGGGCGGTCCTCCGTGGCCGCCCTCCTTCGAGAAAGCGCTTCCTCACTAGGGGCGGCCACGGAGGACCGCCCATATAGAATGCCTACGGCTCAAAAGCGAGCTAGCTTGTTCGTGCCCTGGAACGTGACCCAGAAGTTGAGGCCGTCGCTGCAAGCTCCAACCGGAAACGTACCTGGATCGGTGCCAAGCGAGCCGACCGGACTCAAGTCCGTTGCCTTCCACATCGAGACGCTGTTCCCTCCGTTCGCGACCAATATGATCTCGCCATCAAACGCGGCGGTGTTGGGTTGACTCATCCCGTTGCCGGTGAGCGAGGCGAGAACTGCCCCGGTCGATGCACGAACTACCGTTACTGTGTTGGAGCTAGAGTTGGGCACCCAGATGTTTGTGCCGTCGAAAACCGGAAGGAACGGGCCGTTGCCCACGGCTACGGTTTGGGCGATGGCGCCGTTTGGATCCGGCTACCGGAGACCTCTTCATTACCGAGATTTTCAGTGGCCTGATTAAGCAAGTGCATATCCCGTGAGTTGGAAAGTTACCGCAAGAGCGTCCTTTGGTTTTCAGAATTAGATTGAGTGCAGTGGAATTGATACTCGAAACCCTGACGGCGCGCCGCGCGGGCGCGCCGTCCTAAAGGATCGGCTTCTTGCGGAAACTACTCGTGAAAACACATCGAAGGCGCTTCTCCGTTTGCTATCGCTCAGGATCGTGGTCGTAAGCCTGACATTTGTTTCTACGCGCTTAAAGCTGGCACTGGCACGTGCGGCGGAACGACAATCACGCTGCCGTTCACCGTTGTTGCTGCGAGCAACTTCTTCTTCTGGATTGCGGAAGCGTTCTTCTCGGGCCGTCTCAATCCAGCTATTTGACTTCAACATTTTTCAACCAGCTCGATCTTATCGGCGCGAGCGATGCGATTGACCACGTCCATTCCATCAATTACCTTTGCCGAAGATCGTGTAGCCGGCATCTTTTCATCAACGCTTTTTCTTAGCCCGGAACTTGCGCATAAACGTTAGAGGTCTCCTATGCCCTCTGGTTACGGCGCGAGATCGACGCGCCGCAGCAAAGTTTGAAAGCGGGGGTCAGCGCGCAAAGGCGCAAGAATTGGTTCGACGTTCAGCCAGATCAGAAAGGAAGAGCGGTCTTGAACTGCCTTGTCCAGCCACGCGAAGCTTTGGTCTTTGTCGCCCAGGCCGTCATAGACGATGGCAAACAAATATGGACTGATGTAACTACGCTTCGACATTTCACGTAGTTCGGCAAGAGCCTGTTGCGCTTTATCACGCTCGCCGGCGAGCGCGTATGCGTGTCCGAGCGCGGCGACGAGTTGCGGATGGCGTTCCGCTTGAGTCATTCCTTTTTGATCAGTCGTAATCGCTTGCGCGTACCTCTTCTTTTGCTCGTAGGCTTGGCCAAGAAAAAAATAGGTCACAACGAAACGCGGTTCCAGATTAATTGTCTTTTCGAATTGCGCTATCGCTTCGTCGTCTTGCCGCGCAAAGTATAGTGTAGCGCCATAGGCCATGTTGAACATGGGTGAAAGCGGGTCGAGTTCCAGAGCTCGTCGCCGCTCCGCTTTGGCTTCCTCGAAGCGCCCCATGATCTCCAAACGGTCGCCGTATAAATGGTGCGCATCCGCATTATTGAGGTCGAGAGTTTGAGCGCGTTTCAGTTCTTTTTCAGCCTCCGCCCAGTCCCAATCGTAATACAGTCTAACCGCGCCCATCGCCGCGTGCGCTTCGGCGAGAGTATCGTCAATCGCCAATGCCTTCGCGGCGTAAGCCTTCGCTTTGGGGAAATTTTCGTTCGGCGACGTATAGTTGTTGCCCAACACGCCGTAAGATCCAGATAATCCGAAGTAAGCCAGCGCATAGTTCGGGTCAAGATCTATCGCCTGATTGTAGTATTCGATACTCTTCTGCAAATCTCCCAGCGTGTGTTTTTTCCACTCGTACTGACCTTTGAGATAAAGCTGATAGGCTTCGACATTATCAGTATAACGTTTCGCAAGCTGCTGCTTGTCCGTTCCCGTCAACTTCAAGCGCAAGTTGCTTGAGACTTCCTGCGCGATTTCGTTCTGCACCGCCAGAACATCCGCAAATTTGCGCACATACTGCTCGCCCCAGATACGATGATTGTCTTTCGCATTGTCCAATCCGACGTAGATGACAAGCTGGTCGCCGACTTGTTTGACGCTCCCTGTCAACACGGCGCGCACGTTCAATTCAGCGCCAACCTTCGCCGCGTCCTGCTCTCTGCCTTTGTAGCGGGAAACCGAGCCGCTCGACATCACCTTCAATCCTGTCAACTGTGACAAGCGGTTAATCAGACTCTCGGTAATGCCGTCGGACAAATACTCGGCGTTTGGGTCTTGCGCGGCGTTGCCAAATGGCAACACGGCAATCGAATCAATCGGCGAGTTGCTTGTTTCTTTATTGGAGACGTTGCGGAGCGTGAAATAGTAAAGAGCTGAAATGCCTACCGTCAGAATCAGCAATGCTATGACTACGGCGAGTTTTTGAGTCTTGCTTAGCTTCGGGAGATACTTCGAGCGAGAACTTGTCGGCACGCCGTCGGTGTTCAGCAGCGCCGTCGCTTTGGTCGCGGCGGCGCTGCGTCCGAGTTTCGCTTCAAACTCCAAATCTTGTTTGAGGTCGCGCAGGTCAATCAGCACATCTTTGACGGTTTGGTAACGCTCATCCGCATTTTTCCGTAGCGTTCTGCCGACAATTCGCTCCAACTCTTTCGGCATGTCTGAAACATTTTGCGAAAGCGGCACGGGTTCGCTTTTCAAAATCTCCGCAATTGTATCGCTCATGGTTTCGCCCACGAACGGCTGTTGTCCGGCGAGCATTTCATAAAGCACCACACCGAAGCTGAAGATATCAGTACGCGCGTCCGTCGCTTTGCCGCGCGCTTGTTCCGGCGACATGTAGGCGGCGGTTCCCATAATGGTTCCGGTCGCCGTTTTGACTTGCGCCTGCGTTTCAGCTTCCGATTGGACGACTTCATTTCGCTTCTCGGTTAATTTCGCGAGACCGAAATCGAGAACTTTCACCAAACCGTCGTCGCGCAGCATGATGTTTTCCGGTTTGATGTCGCGGTGAATAATGTTGGCTTGGTGCGCGGCGTTCAGAGCGGCGGCGACTTGCAAAGCAATCTCGAGCGCGTCGCCGAGCGCGAGTGGCTCATTGCAGAGTCTCTCGCGCAACGTCTTGCCTTTAATGAATTCGGTGACGATGAAACGCGATGTTTCAAAGTTTCCAGCTTCATGAACGGTGATGATATTCGGGTGATTCAGGGAGGAGGCGGCTTTCGCCTCTTGAATGAAACGGCGAATTGGGCCTTCATTGTGAGCGACTTCGGCAAGCAAGACTTTGAGCGCGACTGGCCGTCCAAGCGTCGTGTCTTCCGCAAGATAGACCTCGCCCATTCCGCCTGCGCCCAATCGCCGCAGGATTTTGTACCGACCGATCCACATGCCCGTCAGATCGTCCTCATTTATCGACAATGTTCCGGCGCGTTCGATAGCGGGCGCGTTGATGAAATCGTCATCGTCCGCCTTGTTATGTGCCGCGAGTAAGGATTCCACCTGACGCCGGAGCGCATAATCATCTCCACATACATCTTGCAAATAGGGCGCGCGTTGGTGTGGTTCGCGCTCCAGCGCGGACCGGAAAAGTTGACTGACTTGTTGCCAGCGTTCAGGTCTCATCTACTCTTTACTTGCGCATCTCGCGGTAGAGCCATGCACGCGCCAGGTTCCAATCCCGCATCACCGTATTGGGAGTGATCTTCAACACCTCGCCGATCTCTGAATTGCTCAAACCGCCGAAGAAGCGCAACTCGACGACTTGACTGCGCCGCGCGTCAACCTTGGCGAGAGTTTGCAACGCATCATCAAGCGCGATCAACTCTGCTCCGCCCTCGTCTGACACTACGGCGACTTCATCGAGTGAGATTTTGATCGCGCCTGCGCCGCGTCTCAAGCGCGCGTGCCGGCGCGCGTGGTCAACGAGAATGCGACGCATCATCTGGGCAGCAATGGCGTAGAACTGTGCGCGATTCTGCCAGTGAACACGCTGCTGTTCAATGAGCCGTAAGTAAGCTTCGTTGACGAGCGCCGCCGTTTGCAAGGTGTGGCCCGGCTTCTCTTTTCGCATGTAGCGGCGCGCCGTGCGTTTGAGTTCGTCATAAACGAGCGGAAAAAGTTTGTCGGATGCAGACTCATCCCCGTTGCTCCAATCCAGGAGCAATTGGGTCAGGTCAGGACTGGCGGATGAATGTGCGGGCATGACGTTGGTCCGTTCGTTTATGCGTTTGAGCCTGGGCTGCGGCGGTGTCGTGTGCGGCCCGAAGTATACATTACGCATCGGATTTCATGCAGCAACGAACGGCAACGCCGTCTGTCTTCTTCTCAGGGATTTACGGGGCTTGAAAAATAATAGGGTGGCCATGGTGGTTTCAGCGCCGCGACGACGCGTTAATAGATGAAGTGAGAAAGAAAAGAGATCGCTCTTTGCAGCAAGTTGGAGTGTGCCGTTCAGGCACCAATCTCAAACTCTTCGGCGACTAAACAGATTGCCATGCAGTCTTGGTCAAGCCGGAAGATTCCGTTCGAAAAAGGATAAGACATGCAAAAACTACTACTTCTGGTCTTCTTCAGCCTCTTCGCTTTTCCAGCATTAGCGCAAAGCTCGGGCGATTACAATAAAGTCGAACTCTTCGGCGGCTACTCACGCGCTATCGTACAGCCCGGTTCCAAGTCCGCCACGGCTTTCGGTTCAACCTTCGAATTATGTTCGAGCGAAGCGACTGACATTCTCGGGAAAAACTTTCAGACTTCCTTTTGTCACCGTCGCGGCTTCAACGGCTTCGACACTTCTATTACCTACAACTTCAGCCGATATTTCGGTATCAAGGCGAACGTGACCGGTCACTATAAGACTGAGCCGTTCACTGACACATTTGATGGGACTGCCGAGACCAATACCATCACAGAGCGCATCTACAACTTTCTTGTCGGCGTGCAGGTGAAAAATAACGGGAAGGACGCACGCTTCAAGCCTTTTGCTCATGCGCTTGTCGGCGCGGCGCGCTACACCAATAAGGGGGTGAACACCTCTCCAATCCCTCTCGACAATTTTACCAACAGAGGTAAAGTGACGAGCTTCGCCATGAAACTCGGCGGCGGCATTGATGTACGCCTCAATCGAAGGATCGACCTACGGCTCGTAGAGGTGGACTACAACCCGATCTTCACTCGCGACTTTGACGTTGCAGGGAATCCCTTTTCTGTCATTCACACGACAGCTAGAACGGCGCACAACATGAGCATTGGCTTCGGCATAGTCATCCACTGAAGGTTTCAACGCCAAATCAAAAGTGGAACTGTTTCAGACGCAAAACGCTAAGCAGATAACGCGATCAGTGACTGAAATTCAACCTTGAGTATTGACGTCGCGTCCGCCCCATTCACGACATACCTGATCCGCCAACGATAATTCTCAGGCGCGAATCCCGCCTTAGTAGTCGAGGGCACCTGCCCCAGGATCAGCTTTTTGAGGAGGATACTCGTGAAAACAGATCGAAAGCGCACTGTCCGTTTACTAACGCTCACGATCGTAGTCGTAAGCGTGACATTTGTTTCTACGCGGCTGGAAGCTGACACTGGCACGTGCGGCGGGGCGACGATCACGCTGCCGTTTACCGATGTCGCTGCGAGCAACATCTTCTTCTGCTCGATCGCTGAAGCATTCTTTTCGGGGCTAACCAACGGAACGTCTGCGACCACCTATAGCCCCGATGATCCTGTGTCGCGGCAGCAAATGGCTGCGTTCACCACTCGCACGCTTGACCAATCTCTCAAGCGAGGCCAGCGCGCGCAGCCCTCGGCGAATGGTGGACCAATACAGCGGGATCTAGGTTTGCTACTTCAACTGGGTTAAATCCGCGGTTCCTAGCCTGCGATGGACTAACAGTGTGGGTTTCCAACACTGATAGTAACAGCGTATCAAGGGTGGACATTAGAACTGGTGCGCTAATTTGCACGCTAAACCCCATCCTCTCACCCGAACAGATTGTCATAGTCAGTGGCGAGGTATTTGTCGTTTCATCTTCGTCGCCGCAGGGCCACATCTTAGTAACGACTATCAATGCTACGACCGACAGCGGGCTGGCTATTTTTCGCACCGTAGGGACAAACCCAGCAGGCATGACGTACGACGGACACAGTTTGTGGACGGCAAATCTTGGCACCGGGCCTGGAACAGGTTCTGTTACAAGAAACGACCGGAATGGCGGCACGACCACATTCGCACCGGGGTTCAGCCAACCGCTTGGCATTCTTTTCGACGGCGCGAACCTGTGGGTGACGGACGCGGGCGACAACACGCTCAAAAGGGTGGACATCAACAACGGCTCGGTCCTGCAAACCATTCCGTTGAGCGGTTTAATCGGCCACCCAGTCTTTGACGGCACCAACGTGTGGGTACCCTGCGCGGGCATAGCTCAGCTCGGTGTGCCCGATAAGGTGTTTGTGGTGCGCGGGGTGGGAGGACTTGTGGGGACCGTGCTGGCGGAGTTGACGGGCAACGGGCTGAACGGGCCTTCCCAGGCCGCCTTTGATGGAGAGCGCATCTGTGTGACCAATACCGCCGCGGATAGTGTCTCTCTGTGGAAGGCCACTGACCTATCTCCGATAGTTTCTGTCAATTTATGTCTTGGTTGCTCTGTCTATCATCCGCGAGGAATATGTAGCGATGGGACACATTTTTTCGTCGGTATGTGCTACCAAAATTCTGGATCAGGCTTCATCAGCAGCCTCTGAAGTTGGATAAGGTGCGGCTGTCTCAATCCAGCTATTTCGCTTCGATAATCTCAACGCGTTCCATCTTGTCGCCGCGAGCAAGGCGATTTACGACGTCCATTCCTTCAGTAACCTGGCCGAATATCGTGTAGCCGCCATCCAGATGTGGCTGGGGTGAGTGTGTGATGAAGAACTGACTGCCGCCGGTGTCTTTGCCTGAGAGCGCCATGCCTACCGTGCCCGTCCCGTATTGTCGAAGATTGATCTCGTCGCGGATCTGATAACCCGGACCGCCGTTCTGATCGCCGCGCGGATCCCCGCCTTGAATAACAAAGTTGGGAACCACTCTTACAAAAGCCAGGTCGTTGTAGAATCCGCTCCGCGCCAGCTTGATGAAATTGTCGACAGTCATCGGCGCATCAGCGGCAAACAGCTCGATGCGAATGTCGCCTTTTTTGGTGTGAATCAAGGCGACTGGGTTCTTCAGGGATTCACTAATCTCGGCGATGTGCCGCCAATAAGCGCGATCGTGACCGGTTGCTACTTTGCCGATTTGAAGAGGCCGTATCGTGGCCACGTCTGCCGGCGTTGCGCGCAGCAAATCCGAGGCTTTCAATCTGACAACATAATCGGAATCGCCTTCGGTGTCCGACAGCACCTGAATATTCATCGGATGCTTGAGCTTGTCCGCCGCTTCAACGATAGCGATTCGCGCCTCGTTGATCTTATCGCCACGCGCGGTTTTATAAGCCTCGAACAGCGCGGCAATCACCGCATCTGATGTGTCGCCCAGGACACCGAGGAGTGTTGCCGAAGTTGTTCGCACAAAAACGTCGGAGGTTTTTAGCTGATCGAGCAGTATGCCTTTTATGCCCTCCACTTTCGCCTGGGCCATCGCGTCCAGGAGCGCCGGCACTGCGCGACTGTCGGGTTTCCCGTAGGATTTGCCGGCGAAAAGATCGAGCAACTCGGCTTTCGCGCGCTCGGTTGCAAGCTGTCCCAGTCCCTGGGCGTAAAAGGACATCGCTTTCCAATCTTCGGCGGTGAGCTTTGCCGCCGGCGGCGTATCAAAGAATGCCTGCTCGCCAAATTTGGCGACCGCGACTTCCACTTCGGCGTTGGCGCCCACTTTTCCATCGGCCAACCTGAGCGACTTAAGAAAGGGAAGCCCGCGATCGTCTTTTATGTTGCCGAGAGCCGTTGCAATCAGCAGAAGCAGGTTCTGCTGCGTTGGCACTCCCTGCTTATCTCGACTGAACGAGCGATAGCCGCTAAGCAGCGTATTGCCTAACGTCATTAGCGGATCTACTGAACGCGCGTGACCAATCGATCCCAGCGCGGTGATCGAGCTTGCGACGACGCGCTCATCTTTGTCTGCAAGCAGTCGAGCCAGAGGATCAATCCCTTGAGTAGCCTTCGCCACACCCAGCGCACGGGCCGCGTGCGCTCGAACGAGAGCGTCCTTGTCTTCCAGCAACGCCAGCAGATCAGGCACGGCTACGGAAATGCTCTCCCGTATTCGAGCGAGCGCGTTCGCTGCCTGCCACCGAAGGTCCGAGTCGGGAGAGCGAAGTTGAGCGGAGATCGCTTCAACTGTCGAAGGCAGCTTGATTCGGAGCAGCGCGGTGAGCGCCATCGACGCAACCAGTTTGGAGTCGCTGGAAACGGTTTCACCGGACTGCGGAAGCAGCCTAACGATCGCATCTGTAATGCCCTTCACCCCGTAGTTCCCAAGCGCGGCGATCGCGAGCTTGTTGGAGGCAATCTTACCAAGCGCTTCGACCGCGCGTGCTCTCACAACCGGCGATCGTTCGAGCGTGGGATCCAGACGCTCTAACAGAGCGGATACCGCATGCTGATTCTGAATTTGCCCGAGTGAAAACGCGGCCAGCGCTCGCATTTCAGGATCGCGGTTCTCAGAGTTCTTGTCGCTGCTGAGAATGTCCATGAGCGGCGCGAGCCCGCTTGGGTATCCTATTCGGCCGATCGCGAGAATGGCTCTTCTACGCGCGCCGCCATGCGGCGGGAGAAGCATCTCGACCAGGTCATTGTTGATTGTGCGCTCGTCTTCGTGCTGGATTATTTTTGGATAGAGTATGCGCTGGGTGCGGTCCCGTTTGAGCGTGGGCTTGCCGTTTGAAACGGTAGCTGGAGGAAGCTGCGCTGAGGAAGTCACGCTGAGCGTCAACAAGCCGAACGCAGCACACATAACCCGAGTCCGCATTGATGTAGCATAGACTTTAGGCTGCAGGTTCTTCAACAGCAGGGCGATGCTTCCTATGAGGTTGGAGTAGTTTGCTGTTGGCGATTAGTGAACAGTGACCTGGATATGCGGCTATGCGAATTGTGCGAGCTTGTGTGACAGATCATCTCGCGTTGCGCCGCAGAGACTCCCGCCATCGAAGAACGGGTCTTCAGTGACTTCGCGGATTGTGTACGGCGGCGGTTCAATGGACATCAAGTCTTCAAGCCCATCTGCCTCCGTCTCGCACAGGATTAGGCCGTCAAGTTCTCCCTGGAAGACATCAATCGAAAACACCCGCCCGAGATAGGTGTGGTAGTAGCGGGTCTTCGTCAGGCGATCTCCTGCGAGCCGGTTTAGAAGCTCGTATTCTTCATCGGATACGAGGATTCGGCTGATCGTACGGAAAAACGGCGAAGGCGACTCGAACTTTTTCGTCAGTTTGATTACGCGCCGCCCGGTATCCGAATCGGTGAGGACTCTCAGTCGCAGTCTTGTGCCTCGAATGTAGTTATCTTCAAAGGTCTTCGAGTAAGCTTCGACGGCGCCACGCCAATCTGAGTCAGGTGACACGAGAAATCTCCTCTCGTACTCGACGCGGGAGTATTTCAATTCCTCATCCGTGCCTATCGCGTTTTGTGTGACTCGTAACATATGCTTCGCCGTCGCGCGTCGCAGATCATTTCGCCGCGGCAAATCATGTAGGGGCGGTCCTCCGTGGCCGCCCCTCTTCCGTCCAAAAGCGCCGTACGTAAAGAGGGGCGGCCACGGAGGACCGCCCCTACATTGTTCGCTGGATGTTGATCTACTTGTTGGCGGGCTGCTGCTGTGTTGGTTGCGAGCTGCCGCGGCCAGGAAAGCGCTTCGAGATGTCGTTGAATATCACGAAACCCATCAAGAGCATCAGCATCACCAGGCCGACTTGCACCATTCGTTCCTTGATTCTCAGACTCAACGGCAAACCAAACACTCCGAGCACCGCTTCAATGAGAAGCATGAAGATCAGACCGCCATCGAGCACCGGTATTGGCAGCAGGTTGAATACACCGAGGTTCAACGACAACAATCCCGTCAGCCGAAGGACATCCCTCCACCCTTGTTGAGCCGCCTGACCAGCAATCTGGGCAATGCCAATCGGGCCGGTCAACGTGTCACGAGCCGAGCGCTTGCCTGAGAATACTTGGGCGAGCGCCGTCTTCGTCAATTGGACTATTCGCACGTTCTCATCGATAGAGAATTTGAGTGCCGCCGGTAGCGACAATCGTTGATTCACAGTGTCAACGCTGAGTCCTTGCTGGAAGCCCAATCGCAGCTCGCCCTGGTCCATCCGCGGAGTAGCTGTAACGTCGACGGGTTCGCCGCCGCGATTGATAGTGAGTGTCACCGGTTTGTCCGCGCTGTTGCGGATCTGACGAATTACTTCTGCCGAGCCAAACTCGCTTTGTTCCACGGGGGCGCCGTTCACAGCGACAATGAGGTCGCCCGGCTTAAGACCCGCTTCAGCAGCCGGGCTGCCAGGCGAAACGATTGCAACCGTTATTCGCTCTTCTGCGGGTTTGAGTCCCGAATATCCGATCTTTTCCAAATCGAGCGTGCGAGACGTAACGTGCAACGTCGCCTGTACGGTTGTGGAATCGCGTTTGACGATCAGCGGCACGTCCTGTTCTGGACGCACTGCTATGTAATCGAGAACATCTTGCCAAGTGGGGTTGTCTATTCCGTCTATTCTCTGAATCAAATCATCCGGCTGTAAGCCGGCCTCAACTGCCGGCGAATTGCGCTCGACGCCGCGAATGATCGCAGGCTTGTCGAGGAAGGCCGGCACTTCGTGATGAGCCATTGCCATCGCCGCCGGGATGGCAAGCGCGGTCAAGATGTTCATCGCCGGACCGGCGACCGCGACACAGAGGCGCTGCCACTTCGGCTTGGACATGAACTCATACGGCGCGCCGGTTCGTTGTTCGTCAAGGTTCTCGCCTGCCATCTTGACGTAGCCGCCCAATGGAATCAGGCTCACGCGATAGTCCGTGTCGCCCTTCTTGACGCCCCAAAGCCGTTTGCCAAATCCCACACTGAATACGTCGACTCTAATGCCGAAGAACTTCGCGACGATGAAGTGACCGAACTCGTGAATGACAATCATCCCCCCGAGCACGATTACGAATACGATTATTGTTTGTAATAGACTTCCCAAGACCGTCTCCTCCTCGGGCGAATCTCGCCCGCTATTGCTTGTGGTTAACTAGTGAATGTATCAAGCCGCAACTTCAGTCAAGTCTATAGCAGCGGACGTACACTGTCTACAGTCGGAGTTAGAACACTACCAACAAGATTGACAGCCGTATAGCCTCGCTATACGCTGGATGCGTTGATTAAGAGCTTCCGGCACAAAGGCATCGAGCAGTTCTTTAAAGCCGGGTCCAAAGCAGGTATCCAGCCGAAACACGCCACGAAGCTGCGCAAGCAGCTTTTTGCCCTAGACAATGCCAAGCGGCCGGAGGACCTGAACGCTCCCGGATGGAGACTACATCCGTTGCAACGTGATCTAGCGGGCCACTGGTCGGTCGATGTGAGTGGCAATTGGCGTCTTACATTCAGCTTTGAGGGCGAAGACGCCATTTTGGTCGATTACCAAGATTATCACTGAGGTATTCTATGCGGATGTTCAATCCACCCCATCCAGGCACAGTCCTGAGGGATTATTTGGGCAGCGTTCCGGTGACGGCTGCTGCCAAGCATTTGGGAACCACGCGCGCCACGCTTTCGCGCATCCTGAATGGAAGCGCCGGGATCTCGGCTGAGATGGCTTTGCGTCTCTCCGAAGCTCTAGGTACTAGTCCCGAATTGTGGACAGGCATGCAAGCCCAGTATGACCTGTGGCAGGCGTCAAAGAAGCGGCGTCGAAAACTCGCGCGTTTGTTGGCAGCATAGCCAACTCCCCAACCTTGTGTATCGTGTGTGAGGAGCTGATAGACTTCATGGAATAGAAACCTGTCTGGGACGACCTTCTAATGAACGTACCACCTAACTACATATCTAGCTACTTATTCAGCGCCGCCCGATACTGCTCGAAGTAATACTCCGCCTCTTCATCGCTCGTCTCGGTTTCCCAGTTCTCTCCACCGACGATTTTGCGCCAGGCGAGTATCGAAGCGTGCTCTTCAGGCGCTAGTTTCTCTTGCGTCTTCCTTAACCTAACTTGTGTGTTTTGAAGTCGCACGACAATCTGTGCGGCAATCTCTTCTGGTTCAAGTTCTGTCGCGTCGAGGACTCCATCAATTGAGTAAAGCCCAGTGATGGCTGAGTCATCGAGGCGAATAAGCATGATTGATTCATCCTCTTTTTTCTTTATTAGGTCGCGAATCGCTCGCCACTCAAGGCCAGGCCATTCTTTGCGCTCGTAGTCGCGACACAAGAACACAACTATTAGTTCCGACTGATCGTGATAGAGACTCTGTAGGTACGTATCTAAATTCGGTCGCGCGAATTCAGCTCGATAAACTCATCGTACAATACGCGCTCTTGATCTAATTCGCGTGCAAGACATCCTGCAACTCGTGATACCAATCTTCGGTGTTCCCCCGGAAAGGAAAGCGCTACGAGGAATCGTTTTTCCGATACGAATGCCATCTTAGTTACTAATTGTCTCCGTTAGCTATTACCCAACTGCCAGTCGTCCTCGGCCCTCGATCAACCGTTCCGCGTGCGAGCGCGCCCAACGATCGGCTTCCAGAACGGCTTCGATGCTCGAGCAGGGCTGAGTTTGGTGAGCTTCCATTGTAGCTTCGATAACGTAAGGAATGTCCATGAATTTTGTGTGGCCGTTCAGGAACGACGCGACTGCGATTTCGTTTGCGGCGCTCAACGCGGCCGGCATCGTTCCACCTTCGCGCATCGCTTCATAGGCGAGCCTCAAACAGGGGAATCGTTCAAGGTCCGGTTCGAGGAACTCGAGCCGCGCGAGCTTATCCAGGCCAAGCGGCGGAAGGTCCGTCGGCAGCCGGTCGGGGTAAGTCAACGCATACTGGATCATCAGCCGCATATCGGTTACGCCGAGCTGAGCGATGATCGATCCGTCTACCATTTCAATCATCGAATGCACGATCGACTGCGGGTGGACCGCGACTGAAATTCGATCGGCGGCGAAGCCAAAAAGCCAGCCGGCTTCGATAACCTCGAGGCCCTTGTTCATGAGAGTTGCCGAGTCGATTGTGATTTTTGAACCCATCTGCCAGGTGGGATGAGCGAGCGCTTGTTCGATGGTAGCCTCCCGCATTTGTTCGATAGGCGTCTGGCGAAACGGCCCGCCCGATGCGGTCAAGATCAATCGTTTGACCTCGCGTACGTGCTCGCCACGCATGCACTGATGCAAAGCGTTGTGCTCGCTGTCGACGGGCAGCAATTCAGCGCCCGATTCGATCGCCGCACGGGTCATCAACTCGCCGGCCATCACCAGCGTTTCCTTGTTGGCGAGACAGACTCGACGGCCCAGAACAAGCGCTTTGTAAGTCGGCAGAAAGCCAACTGCCCCGACTGTAGCGGAGACGACCGTGTCAACGCCGTCCATACACGCTACGGAGACCAACCCGTCCTCGCCAAACATGATTTCGGGAAGGTTCTCGACGCCGCGCGCGCGCAGACACTCTTTGAATGCAGTAACATCACTCTCACTAGCAACCGAAACGAGTCTCGGCTTGTAGCGCGCGACCTGCCCGGCGAGACCCTCAAGATCACGGCCGGCGGCAAGCCCCGAGACCATGAATAGGTCTGAGAGCGAGTCGACCACCGAGAGAGTGCTCTGTCCGATCGAGCCGGTTGATCCCAGTATGCTGATTGTCTTCATAAGACCGGGCGGGTAAACACTAACTAAAGTCGATGCTATGTTCGAGCGGCATTCTATCACGCACCTTCAGGGCTATCAAAGAATCGGGTTCGTCGTAAAATCGTTCAGTCTATCGCGCAGGCGCAATTAACCGCTGATTTGCGCGGCCTTCGGTACGCTGATCTGCGCAGATCAGCGAAACGCAGTCAGCGAAGATCAGCGGTTAATTCTTCCTTAGTGATTGAAAGAGTCAGACCGAACCACTACCCGTCTGTTGCCGCGCGCGCTTGGCGCGCTGCCGGCACGCATATAGAATCACGACTCTAACATCTTATACGGTGCCGTAAATCGCAGTCGTTCAGTCTCCTTCTAAACATGCGAGCAAGCGCGCAAAAGACAGCCCCCAAGGTAAGACCGCAAGAGCGTCCAGGGGAAGCTACATATTGGCTAACTGTCTCGGTACTCGTGGTTGTTCCGCTGGCCTTCAGTACTGCAGTTTACAGAATATACACAGTGCCGAAGTTTGCGGTGTTACTGATGGGCGCGGCGGCGTTAATTCCCTTGCTCATATGGACCATGACGCGGGCGCCAGAACTGCGCGATGACGTGAGGCAATCTCTGGCATCGAGACACGTCCTCCTGGTTTCTCTCTACACGTTCGTCATTTTGATATCGACTGTTTTCGGAGTGGCCCCGATTGCATCCTTTCTCGGGAGCTCTTATGCCCAGATGGGACTGCTCACGCACCTGAGCTTCTTTATCGTGTTCGTTAGCCTGATTGGGATCGCGGGGAGTGAGAAGCGATTTCGCGGAGTTCTGTGGGCAATGACTCTGACTGGGCTGGCGGTCGCAACCTACGCCTTTGTGCAGTTCTTCGGGAAAGACCCGTTTGTTCCGGCCAGGCTATACACATTTGAATCCGAGGCGGGAGCTTTGTTACGGGTCAATAGCACAATCGGCCATTCCAACTATCTCGGCAACTTTCTGTTGTACGTCGCGCCGCTTGGCGCCGCCCTGGCGCTTGTCTCGCGTGGCAGCGCCCGGCGCGCAGCTCTTGCTGCGTCGGTTCTGTCCGTCTTAGCAATTGCGTTTACCGGGACCCGCGGGGCCTGGGTAGGACTTGTGGTCGCCGGGCTCGCTCTTCTCTTGCTGTTGAGACCGGACAGAACCAAAAACATCGGCGCACGTGCGAGTCGAAAAACGATGTTGCGGCTGGGTGTTGTTGCCCTGGGAGTGCTTGTGCTTCTTGCGATAGTTAGTGTGAGCCCGGCGTCGCGCTCGATAGTACTCAGGGCACGTTCTATGATCACTGAAAACACCGGAGCGGGCCGCACGGTATTGTGGCGCGACTCGGTGAAGATGGTGAAGGATTACGCGCTCGCGGGCTGCGGGCCCGAAGGATTTCGCAAAGCGTTTCTCCCGTACAAATCCGACGAGTTAGCTCGCCTTGCACCTGGTATCAACAATGAGAGCTCTCACAATTCGTTCATCGACGCGGCTGTCTCTTATGGTCTGCCGGGCGCGATCCTATACGTCGCGATAATCGCGTCTTCGTTTTCATTGTTGTGGCGGGCGCGGCGCCGTGCACGCGATCGAGGAGCGAGAATAATTGCATCCGCTCTCGTGGCATGCCTTGCCGCGGTTGTTGTGCATAACGTTTTCATTTTTGATCAGATCTCAACGGGTCTTTATTTCTTCGCGTTTGCTGCGCTGGCACAGATCGCTTCACACAACGGAGCGGCAAGTGAATCGGTCAAGAAGAAGCAAGTTTTGGCTTGTGAGCAAGGGGTAGCAAATCCCCGAGACGGATCGCTGTCGCTGGCTTCAGCACCCAAAGACCGCCTGTTCACCGTGGTGCTTTTTGTCACCGGTGCTCTGGTTTTCGCGATGGCTGCATGGTACTCGACTGTACTTGTGCTCGCGGATATCGAGATTAACAAAGCGCTCAGTTCAGGAATCGCGGGCAGGGTTGAAGACCTTGTTGACCACTGTAATCGCGCAACAAGCTATCCTGATCCCGCGGGTGATTACAGTCTGCTGGCTGCTCGATGTCTGACGGGCTATTCTGATGCAGTCGCCAGTGGCGCCGCCGAAACACCGCAACCAGGACGAAGCGATCCGGGCGATACTCGCAAACGAGTCAACACCCTGGCGATGATTTATGCGGAGAAGTCAATTGCGCATTCTCTTACTCCTGATGCCGGCTACGTACTGCTTGCGTATCTTGCCTTTCACTTAGGCGACTTCGACAAAACGTTCACGTATTCAAGCGAAGCGGTGAGCATTGATCCGCGATTCTCCAATTCGCACTGGCTTATGGCGGAGGCCTATCTTGGCAAAGGGGATCGCGGGGCAGCAGCTCGAGAAGCGCGTTTAGCGTTGGACCTTAATCCTCATTCAGGCGATGCTCGATCGGCTCTCAAGCGCGCCCGGGGGACGCCGAAGCCTACTGGCGATACAGAAATGCTGATCGAATATGCGCGAGGGCTGGCGGCTGACGGCCTTTTTGATAAAGCGCGGCGAGTGCTGCTGCGAGTAATACGCAAGTCAAACGGAGATTGTGCACATTGTCACAGCGCGCTTGCGTTGCTGTACGAACAGGCTGGGCGCAACGCCGATGCAATAGGCGAATGGGAGGCGTACGAGCGTGAGGCGCCCGAGCGGGCCCTTACTGAGAAGACGTCGATGCGAATTGAAAGGCTCAAGCGAGAAGTAACGCAGGAACGCTGACCGCGCACAGACGGGCTGGATGGCGGCGCATCATTCGGATCGATCACTTCGCCAACGTAATGGAAAGGGCTGGCCAGTGTCTGGGCCAGCCCTTTCCAGCAGAGACGCGAACCCGTTAAGGACAAACGCAGGTGTTATTGAGGTAATTGGAATCACCGATGTTGTAGGCCACTATCTTGAGTCCCATTACAACCCTTATGGCGGCGTTACCAGTGTGGGCCGAGGTATCTACCGTGACCGAAACAAAGTTGTTAGGCCCCCTCTGCGTCAAGGTAATGGTGTTGCCGTTTGTAGTCACCGTTCCGACTCCTTGCGCGGTGAAGCCGGTGCTGCATTGTTTGGTGACATACACTCCAGTGACCGTATTGAACTGAATGTAGTCGTTGGTGCTATCGTCTTGCACGCAGAAGTTGAAGGGCTGCCCGCAGACTAGTACATCATCCACGTGCCACCCGGTTGTTGAGTTGGCGATGTTGTCAACCGAATCGAAACGATATCGCACTCTTACAGTAGAGGCCGCGCCGACCACGGCAGTGATGTCCTTGGCAAGATTGTGCCATTGATTGTCGTTGATGAGGTTGGCCTTGGAAAGAACCTGCGTCCAGGTCGTCCCGCCATCTGTCGACAGGTCGACGAAAGTCGTGTCGAACCCTCCGCCCTCGACGAACAACAGGTAGTTGAAGCCAAGACTGAATGGCGCGAACGTTCCGCTGAGGTTTATCACCGGGGAAACCAGGCTCGCGGCATTCCTTGCGCCGGTGTTGTAGTTGCAGGTCGAGTCCTGCCCGTAATAGAAGGTGAAGGGAGTCGAGTGACCCATAAGAGAGGCGCGACACAAAGCGTTATCCAGATGCCAAAGAGGTGTTGCGACTCCTGTTCCGAAATCCGGTACTACTGTGAAGCCCTGGGCGCCGGTTTCGAAATCAAAACTGCTGCAGGCGTTCGCGGTACCGGCGAGCGGCACCCGAGATGACTGAGGAGGTGGGCCCTCAGGCGGCACAAATCTACCGTCGGGCAGACCTTGTGCGCCGGGCAGACCTTGTGCGCCGGGCAGACCTTGTGCGCCAGGTCTTTGTATTTGTTGGGCGGCTCCTGTGTTGCCGGCGAGCACGGTGTTGCTCTGCCAGGCAATAAGACTTGAGAAAACCACCCAGGTTAGCAATCCAATAAAGGACATCTCGAGGGCAAGAAGGGATTTGCTGCGAGTCAGACGCTGGTTATTCATAGCTACCTTCTCCTTTTTTGAAGTAAGTGTTGGACCAGCACATGCGGAAATCTCCAGTTGTCATTTGCGGAACGACTGAAGCGACCTCAAATCATCGGCGATTTTCGACGCGGTTCCACTTTGGGAGTAAAAAACCGCACTTAGTAAGAGGACTTAAATGCCTTCTAGATTTATGCGTCCAACCTGGACCACCTAAGGTCCAAACAAAACCAATGTCGACGGTGTCAGCACAACGCAGGGGTTATGCTGGAACGGGCCTACTCTACTCTCGAGTCATGTAGACGGTCAAGCTCAGCGGGGTCGGCGTGGTGGTCTTGCAAATGTGCGAAGGGGCTGGCCAGAAAACTGACCAGCCCTTCTTTCTGAAAAGGAAACGCCGACTCATGGACAGGCGCAGGTTTTGTTCAGGTAATTGGAATCACCGATGTTGTACGCGACCACCTTAAGACCCATTACAACCCTTATGGCGGCGGTACCGGTGTGAGCTGAGGTATCCACCGTAACCGTATGGAAATTGTTCGGTCCCTTCTGCGTCAAAGTAATCGTGCTGCCGTTTGTCGTCACGGTGCCGACCCCTTGCGCAGTAAACCCGGTGCTGCATTGTTTGGTAACGTAAACTCCGGTGGCAAGCATGACGTACGTGTTCACTCACTCGACAACAAGGAAGCGGCGTACGTCGGATCACGCCCCCGGCTTAACCCGAATCGTGCTTGCGGAGCCGCGTTTCTCCTGCCTTGATTTCGCCGCTCGGGCCTAGGCCGCGATGTTAGCGCGGCGAATGCTATAATCCTCCTTCGACAGACCTCTTCTTATGCATGTCCTCATCGTAAAACTCAGCTCGATCGGCGATGTTGTGCACACGTTACCCGCGGCGGCTCTGCTTAGAAGGGCGCTGCCGGATGCTCGCATTGCGTGGGTGGTCGAGCGCCGCGCTGGCGCCATACTCAAGGACTCTCCGGTTATCGATGCGCTCATAGAGGTTGACTCGCGTGCGTGGCGTAAGCAACTCTTCCGCGGCGCCGGGATTGGAGAAATTCGAGAGCGACCGGCGGAGCCTCGGGACGGCCCCGGTGCCAATAGTGGCGGCCGGGGTGACATCGCAATAGACTTTCAAGGACTGATAAAGTCCGGACTGGTGGCTTTTGCGTCGCGTGCAAAAAGGCGCATAGGGTTTGAGACAGCTGATCTCCGGGAAGCACCGAGCCGACTTTTCCTGACTGAGCAAGTCGAGACCTCGGGACTCAAACACGTAATCGAAAAGAATCTTGCGCTCGCGCGCGCAGCGCTCTCTGGTTCAAGCAATCCAACATCAGAAATGCCGGCGCCCGGCAGCTACGAGTTTCCCATCGCGGTATCGACTGACGATGAAAAGTATGTTGAAGCAATCATCGAGAGTAGGGGCGCGGGATTCGCGATTGTCAACCCTGGTGGTGGATGGCCAACGAAGCTGTGGCCTACGGAACATTACGCCCGATTGGCCGATTGGCTTTGGAGCGATTGCGGGCTTGCTTCCTTTGTGACCTATGGGCCGGGCGAAGAGAAGCTGGCGCAAAGCGTTGCTGATAAGGCCAGGTCCGGTGAGGCTCATCCAATCGCATCCACGCTCAAGCAGTATGTCGGCCTGGCTCGTCTTGCTTCGTTGTTCGTTGGCGGCGATACGGGACCGCTTCATCTGGCTGCTGCCAGTGGAACTCCGATCGTCGGTATCTACGGACCAACATCTGCCGAGCGCAACGGTCCATTTGATCGTCGAGATATCACAGTCGGGAGAGATCTTTGGTGCCGCGATGATTGTCATCGACGAAGCTGCTGGCACTGGGAGTGTATGAACATTCCATTACTGGAAGTTCAGCGTGCGGTCGTGAAGCGTCTGTCGAGCGCAGCGGAGGAAAGCCGGTGACATTCAGGCAAATCGCCCAGCGCATCAGGGTGCCTGCCGGCTTCGTGCTCGCGCCTTTGCTATTTATCGCCGCGCGCCCCTCATCGTCCTCGCTCGCGGCGGGAGCATTTGTCGCGGTCATCGGGCTTGCGATTCGCGGCTGGGCTTCGGGTCATCTGAAGAAGAACCAGGAGCTTGCAATCTCGGGTCCGTATGCGCACACGCGCAATCCCCTGTACCTCGGAACGTTCTTATTGGGAATGGGAGTGGCGATAGGCAGTGGTGCTTTGTGGTTCGTTGCCGTTTTTGCGGCGGTGTATCTATCCATCTACGTTCCTGTGATGCTTGCGGAACGTGACACTATGCGGAATCTATTCCCGGACGAGTATGAGGAGTACCGAAAACACGTACCGCTGTTTGTGCCGCGCTTCACTCCTTACAGCGGACATGCTGCGAACTCGTATGCGGCACAGCTCAAGCGACCGATGCGAAGGGCAGGAAGGCAATTCGAGCCTTCTCTGTATATGCGTCATCGAGAGTACCGCGCCGCGGTGGGCTTCGTGGTGATTTACGCGCTGCTTGCAACCAGGATGTTCTTCTGAATTCGAGCCGTTGTGATATTCAAGACGATATTGATTCTGACAATACTACTCCCGCTCGCTGCGAGTCTTTCCTCAGCGCAGACCTCACCCGAAAAGACCGCTGACACTCGGCCGATCATAAGTCAGCCGCTGCCATTCAAGATGGGCGAAACTCTCACTTACGATGTGACCTTTTCGAAGCTGATATTCTCGGGCACTATTGGCGAGCTCAAGCTCTCAGTTTCAAAGTCAACCGATTCGTCCAGACCGGAGTTGTTGGAATTCAAAGCTGAAGGTGTTTCGAAGGGTTTCTTTCCCGGGCTGTTCGGAGTCAAGATCAAGGATCGTTACATTTCGCTGGTCAGTCAGGCAGACTTTGGGGTTCATGCTTCGACCAAACTTCTCGACGAGGGCAAGATCCGCCGCGAACAGAAATCCGTGTTCGATCGCCAGGCCGGCCGGGTCACTTACACTGATCGCGATTTGACCAGGGCGAAGAGCGAGCCAAAGGTCAAAGAGAAACCCTCTCCTTCGTGGGTACAGGACCTGCTCTCATCTATCTACTTCGTGCGGACTCAACCCCTGAAAGAAGGGGACGTGGTCCCGGTCCCCGTCAGCGACGGCGGGGAGGTATACAACATCGAAGTTGCAGCCGGTAGGCGAGAGGAGATCAAGACTGCGGCTGGAAAAGTCAGGGTGATTCAACTGAACGCAAAGGTGTTCGATGGGCGCTACATCAGGCGAAGCGGTGAGATGCTGGTTTGGGTGACCGACGATGCAGAGCGGATCCCAGTGCGCGCGAGGGTCAAGACTTCAGGAACAACGGTTACCGTGGATTTGAAGCGGATGCCTTGAGAAGGGAGCGAGGGAGTTGCAGTGTTGAACTAAATTGGAAAATGCAAATGCGCATTGCAAAATGATAATTGCAAATTGCAAATTGGGGGAGAAGCTCAAGCATTCGACGTTCGGTTTGCAATTTTCATTTTGCAATTTGCAATGCTGTTCGCACTCATCTCTAGCGAGAAACCGAAGACTGAGCGGCAAGGCCGGCTTTGCATCTCGCCGCATCATAGACGTAAGCGAATCCGTCGGGATCCACCGGCATTGCACTTTCGTCGAGTGCCAGGTTCATCGCCCGAAGCTTCGGCGCAAGCACTCTCAAATCAGCAGGACACGCACCGGTATCGTCCCTGTAGCGAGCCAGCAGCGCGTTTATTCCGTCCAACTCATCGAGGGACCGCGCTTGTTTGAGCCTGTCGATCGAGTGCCGCCGGATGTTTTCATCGTCGCTTGTCAGATATGCAGTATAGACCGCTCGTGCAGCTTCGCGGCTTCCGCCCTTCATCATCATCATCCCGGCAAGATCCTTCATCCAGGACGGCGCACCTTCGACGGCGGCGCCCCGCTCGTACCATTCAGCCGCTTTCGCGTAGGAGCGAACCTGGTCTTCGCCCTCAGCGGCGTTTCCCGCTTGCCAGTAGATATAAGCAAGGTCCTGATATAGCCGCCACAGGTGTGGGTTCTCGCGAATACCTTTCTCGAGGAGAGCGGTTGCAGCCGGGAGATCGCGTTCTGGCAGAAAGATCGCGCCGAAGTGATACGCGGGAATGTGGTGCGGATCGATCGAGACAACTATGTTGAGCAACGGCGCAAGCAAATCCATGCGAATGTCTTTGGTTGCGCCTGAAGAACCCATGATGCCGCTGTCGATTACCTTACGGCCAAAGTACTGCACGGTGCGAATCCAGTAAATATCTGCCGCCAGCGCGCTAAGACCCAGGCTCATCTTCTTGATGGCGGGCCCTGAAGCAAAGTAAAGCTTCTCTTCGCTGATTGCCTCTCGCGGCGACGAGCGGTCGATCCACCGCTGCATCGGATAGAGCGCGCCCAACCCGGCGATGAGTATTCCAACAAGTGCGAGGTTTCTCATCTTCTAATAGAACCGCGGCGTCCAGTGGTTGCCGTAAGCTTGAAGATCAGCGCGAGCCGTTATTCGCGATCTGCTTCTTGATCTGCTCGATTTGATCACGCGCCGACACGTAGCCGGGATTATAGGCCAGCTCCTGATTGAATTCATCCAGGGCCTCTCTGAGTCTCCCAGTTTGCTTGAACACCGCGCCAAGCGCGTAATGCAACCCGAGCCCGTCGCGGCGCAGGCTAATTCCTTCCTTCAAGACTCGTTCGGCGGCATCGTACTTGTCGAGAAAAAACAGAGTCACCCCCAGGGTAAGAAGCTGGCGTTCATCTCTAGAGTCTATCTCAAGCGCCGTCACGAGGTGCGGCAACGCATCGTCGTACCGCCCCACTTTGTAGTAGTTGTACCCGAGATTATATTGGCCGGACTGGTTCGCCGGCGAGCGCGACACAAGATCTTCGAATACAGTGATCGCCTCGTCGTACATCTGGCGCTGGCTCAGCGCGTCTCCGAAGGCGTTCTCCGCGATCTCGTTTCCGGGCGCGACGGCCAGGCTTCTATTGAACAGCACGATGTCGTTTGCCCAATTGACATGCTGATACGCAGTGGCAAAGCCTAACGCGGCGGCCAATACCAGCACTGCCAGAGCCTGAAGAGCAGGCAATCCCAGGAGTTCGCCTGAGCCACCTCTTAACTTCCGTATGCCATATGCCACCAGCATCGCGAATCCCATTGTCGGCAAAAACAAATATCGGTCGTGAATCAAATCACCTCGCCTGAAAGCCCCAACGTTGAGCGCCGGCAATAGCGGAACAACCAGCCAGACGCAGGCGAAGGCGAGAGTTCGCTGGTCGCTCGGAACTTTGATTCGCCTGATCGCCCACCATAATGCGAGCATCGCGAGGACGATCGCGGCTAACGGCAGCCAGAAGCTGACGAGCCCGGGCCTGTCAACGTAAGGTGTGTCGTAGAATTCGCTCAGACCGACCGGCCACAGCAACAGCCGCAGATAGGTCGCTAGCAGCGACGGTACGGTAAGCGCCTTCGTTACAGCCGGCAACTTGACCAGTGTGAAAATTACAGTACCAAGCACGGCTGATCTGATAATGAGATACACAATACTGACAGCGATAAAGGGGACTATGCGTGTCAACGCTTTCAAGCCTCGATCGAGTATGCCCGCCGACCTTGAAGCAGCGGGCGTTGAGCGCTCGATTTCACGTGCCGGGCTGATTAACTCATAACCAGCAATAACCGCGGGCAGGATTATCGCAGTTTCTTTTGCGAACAAGGCCGCGGCGTAGAAGATGGTTGATAGCGCGATCCATTTGAGCCCCTCGAATCGACTCCCCGATTGAGGTTGTCGCGCCCGGCGACTCTTGAGATAGAACAGAAATGACGGGATGAACAATAAGGCAAGGACGGGCTCACTGGCGCCGCAGACCCAGGCCGCCGTCTCAATGTGCAGTGGACACAATCCGAAAACCAGTGCCGCGATGCCCGCGGTGACCTGATCCTTCAGCAGCGTGCGAGCCAACCAGTACACCATTGCAACTGTAGCGAGATACGTAAGCACAGTTACCAAATGCCACGCGGTTGGATTGAGCCCCAGCACGCTGCGATTTATGAGTGCCCAGACCAGGAACAGGGGACGATAGTAGTTGCCTGGAAGGTTGATATCGCGATAGCTCCACAGGTGTTCAGTAAAGAAGCGAGGCAAATAACTCCACGAGGTCAGCGATCCGTTTCGGACTATGAAGTCCCCATCGTCGTAAACAAACTCGTAGCGCAGAGTCCCGCTGTAAGCTACGAAAGTCAAAGCCAGCGCCAATAGCAGCAGGAAGCGACCCTTGCGAACTTGCGAAGCACCCGAGCGCTCCGACTCCAATGTCTGCTCGGGATCCGCGTTCAGCGATTCTGCCGTCATTTGAAGTTTCTCCGCTGAAAAATCAGCGCTGATGCCGAGAGCAGGACGCCGATGTAGATTGCCGCATAGAAGGTGGCACGCATTACCATTGCCGGCGCTGGCAGAACCCCGTGTGAAGCCTCGGCGATGAATCCAAAGTTGGAGAGGTTTGGGAGCAGGTAGTAGAGAGCGGTCAAAAGCGCGCGAACTACGGCCGAATCAGACAACGCGGCAGCCTGGCTTAAGTCCCCGCTGAACTGGCCTATCACGTAAGCCGCGAACGAGAAAAGCGCAGCAAGCATCGGCGTTGTGAAGGACGAGAACATGATCGCGATTCCAACCAGCAGGGCCAGTTCAAGGTAGATCAGATATGCGGCGGGGAGCACTGCCAGTTCGATAGGCGCGAGTCCGCGATTGACGTACAGCAGCGCAAGTTCGGTGCCCGCCACCATGACTATCGAATTCACGAGCAGCGTCATGCATAGGCCCAGATACTTCCCGACGACGAATTCCTGCCGGTGAACCGGCTTCGACAACAGGTTGTAAATTGTCCGCTTATCGATTTCCTTGTAGACAAGTCCGACACCGATAAAGATGGCAATCAGTGCTCCGAAGACCAGCATCACGCTCAAGCCGAGCGCCGCGGTGAACTGACTCTCCATATCAAACGAAAGATCGCTCACAAACACCGAAGCTGCAACGAGGATCAATACAAAGAGGATAAGATTGTAAAGCACGCGGTCACGGACGGACTCGCGAAAAGTATTAAGCGCGATCACTCTCATTCGGCCGAGTGCGCTTGACGCGAACGGAGCCGCGATCGTGGATTCCGTTAAGACTGCTTCTTTAGTGATCATAGCGCCGCTCATTTGATCGCATAGATGTAATAGCCGTTCTTGTCGGCATAAATCGGCTCGAGAAAAGCACGACGATAGCGTTCGAATGTCGCCCAATTCCTTTGCTCCACAATATAGTCCGGTCCGGTTGTGGCGCCCCTGCGGAGTTCGATTTGATTCTCTCGCCCTATCATCGCCGAGAATACGTATTGGTTCGGAGTGTACAGGATATGGGTGATTCCTTGTTGCTTGAGATCGCGATTGACCCCGTCGAGCGTCGGGTTGCGCAGCAGGAAACGGCGCCAGACGGTGGAATCACGGGCCATATCAACTATGTAATCTCGCTTCATGTCGTAGCACATCTGCGCGCCAATCATCAAAACTCGATCACCCGGTTCCAGATTATTATTGAGGAAGTCTATGGAAGGGTAGTAAAACATGCCAAACATAAACTGGCGACGAGAAATCGCGCCAGTCAGATAACGGAAGCCGTCCATAGCCTGGATTTGCGAAACGCAGACAATCAGGCTCGCGCTGACCGCTATACCGACCGCGGCTGCCGGCAGGACTATTATCAGCGGTGCACGGCGTCTGAGTCGCACGGTAAGCTCGTTCATCGAGTATGCGGCCAGTATTGTCAAACCGGGATAAATTGGAAGCAGATAGCGGCCGCTCCAGGCAGTAGCGGCGACAAATAAGTAAAACGCTACTCCAAAGAGAGCAAGCCAGACCATCCACTTGCGAGTGGTGAACAGAAGAAACAGCGGCGAAAGGAGAAAGAGGTAATTCGGATCGTGATAGGCTTCGGCGACGTTGAAGTTGCTGGGTGATGTGAAGTACTCCCAAAATCTGAATGGATGCCGCTGTATGTGTCTTGACGCCGCTAACTCGAGATCCATTTCCTGCGCTTTCACTGCCTCCGGCATTGCGGCGCGTGCCTCATCGAAGTGCGCCATAAGCTTATGTTCGTCCTCATCGTTGAAGAAGCGAACTTCCCCCGGGCTGAGATTCGAAACCTCGCCGGTAAGCAAGGGATAAACCGGGTTGTGAAACCACACGAGGTTCTTGATGTACCACGGCGAAGCGATCATTCCCGCGATGAACATGTAGGCAACCAGGTGCTTTGTGATATCACGCACAGAAAGACGGCGCCTGAACAGAGTCTCGAAAAGGAACATTAACAAAAGGAGCGCGAGCCAGAATCCGGCGGTGTACTTTATGCTCATGCCGAACCCGGCAAGCGCTGCCGACGCCCAAAGCCAGGAAGGTTCACTCCTCTCCAGGTAGATCATCATCGCGTATGCCGCAAGGAAAAGGATCCCGGCCAGTGAAACGTCTATCCGGGCTGTGGTCGCAACCTCAACGACCATGCCCGCGCCAAAGAATCCGAACATCGCGATCGTCCCGGCGCGGCGATCGAGGAAGCGCGCACAGAACGCATAGAGCGCAAGCGAGGAGATGCCGGCGAGGCACAAACCAAACAGTTTTGCAGCGATGTCTGACTTCACCATCAAGCACGCTGCATAGAACATATGAAGCAGAAACGGCATATTCCCACTGCAATTGTCATAGACCGGATAGATTCTTCCGCGTTCAACGAATGACTTGCTCACCGATAGGTGGTAGATCGCCTCGTCGTAGTTATGCGGCGGAGCGGCGGTCCGCAAGACAAGAATCGCCGCAAGGAGGATGAACATCACGGACACCATTCGCCGCGTTCGGTTCCGCGTCACCGCTCGAAAACCCTCCCCCAGGACGCTACGCAACCTGGCGGCTTCGCGATGGCTGATAGCGATCAGCAGCAAAAACAGTCCCGCCACAGCCACAGGCTTAAGCGCGCCGATAAGCCCGAGCAACATCACCAGCGAGCCTGTGGTTCCGACGCCAAGCATGACTGAGAAGGAAATCTCTTCAGCCAGAATGGCGAATCCCAGCCCAAGTCTTCGGGCGATTGCGCGGCCTACGCAAAATGAAAGTCCCACCAGAACAAGAGCAAACGCAACGTCGAACACTCGATCCAGCAGCACCAGGCTGCCGGTATAATCATCGCCCACCGGTGCAATGCGAACGTGCGCATAGAGCGCGAGCAAGGCCCCCGCGATCAATAGAATGTACACTGCTACACGAGTCGCAGGACTCAAGGAAGCCCGCGACTCAGTTGTGCGCACAGCGCTTACGCTCTCACTCATTTCTTCGTGTTCCTCACTTTGAAACACCGCTTCGAAATCGTCCTCATTTTAGCCAGCCTGCTCTTAGAACTTGCTTTGAATTCCACTCAGTCTTTCCAGGACCCTGCCGGCCAGGACTTGCGAGCGTGTGATCTCACGAGCGCGCTCGAGTGCGGCTACGGCGTCTTTCAATCGGCCAACCCGTTCGTAGGCCAGTCCAAGTTCGTAGTACACTTCGTCGTCTGCGACTCCCAGATCGCGAACTCGCTCAAACTGCCGAATCGCGTCTACCGAATTTCCCCGTCGCGAATAACACAATCCCAAGTTGAAGAGCGCGGTCGAAGCTTGCGGGTTTATCACAAGCGCTGCCGCGAAGTATTTCTCGGCCGCCGCGAAATCGCTTCGCTTAAAATAGACAGTTCCCAGGTTATTAAGCGACTCGAACATGCCAGGATCGAGGGCGAGCGCGTGTTCAAAACTCGAGATCGCGGCGGCGGTATCGCCCGTACCTTGATAAGCGCGGCCCAACGAGTCATATACTTCGGAAGCGTCCGACTTCAACGACGCTGCGAGCGCAAGCTCATCGCGGGCTTCGTCGAAGCGGTTGGAATCGAGAAGCGCAACGCCAGTGTTGTAGTGGGCCGCCCAGTATGCCGGCCTGATTCGCGCGGCGTTTGACCAGAGCTCGTACGAGTCCGACCAGTGGCTGTTTTGTCGTGTAGCCGCGATCGTTGACGCGACGGCGACCGCCACAAACAACACAACTGCGACGACCGGCCGGCGTAGCCCAAAGATCCTTGACGCAGCGCTGCTCGAGTCAAAAGCCCCGAGCTTGACGATCCCAAGCCCGATCAGATAGCCCAGCCCGGCAACCGACAGGTAAAGGTAATGATCGAAGACCAGATACTCCTCTCGAGACACTTGCCCGAGATTAAGCACCGGAAGGAGAGGTACAGCGATCAACAGAAGCGCGCGACAAACCTCACGACTCACTTTCCTTCGATACAGAAATAACGCAATTGCCGTAGCGCTCAATAGAGCGGCCGGCAGCAGGAACTCACCTGACCTCATCGTTGTTACAAAGTGAGTATTGTAGGCAATGCTCAGCCCCGCGGGCCACAACAGATGACCTGCGTAGGTGCAGATTATTAGCGGCAACGTCAGCAGCGTGTAGCTTAGCGGTCTCTCGGTCGCCTGCGGGTTACGCCACATCGACTCGCCCAGCACGAGATATCGCGGAACAAGGTAGAGCAAAGCTACGGCAACGTAAGGCGCCGACCGCTTGAATGAAATCTTCAGACGGCCAATAAGGCTGCCGGAGTTCGCGATGAACTCGTAACCGAAGATCAGAAGGATGAGGCTTAATGCCGTCTCCTTCGAGAAGGCCGCCAACGCGAAAAGAACAAGAGAAAGGGCTAAGACGCCGGCGCCGCCACGCGCCCGCGGGCTGCCGGATCCGCGTCTTTTCACGTATAGATACAGCGACCCGAGAAAGAACACCCCGAATAGCGGATCAGTCATGCCGCTTACCCACGCCACGGATTCGGCGTGAACGGGATGCACCGTGAATACGGCCGACGCGAGCAGAGCTACAAGGCTGCGGCCCGACACCGCGAGAATAACGTAAAAGACCCCGACCGCGCACAGGATGTGAAGCAACAAACTTACGAGATGCCAGCCCTGCGGCCAGAGGCCGAACAGGTGATATTCAACCGTGAGCATCACCGTAAAGAGCGGACGATAGTAGGGAAGTGGAGGTGGAAGATCCAATCGCGCTGCGGGGCTTCCCGCTCCTTCGCGAAACGCCCACACAGATGTCGTAAACGCTTTGGCCAGGTTATCCCACGACCGAATGTTTTGGTTCTCTACTATCTGGTCGGTATCGTCGAAGACGAAGTCTCCGGCGAGCGAATTTGAGTAAGCAAGGATCGCCAGCAACCCGATCAGCAGCATTGCCCGGGCGCCACTTAGCTTAGCCAGCGTCCAGTTGCCGCCGCTGGCCGAGCGCTTTTCGCTGATTGGTTTCTTTATTGGTCTGGCGGCGTCTCTTGTAAGGCTCATCTCACTGTGTTGAGGCCCGAATCAGGTTCTATTGTTTCTGCGACGCTCTTCAGAAGTAGAGCGTGAGCAGGATACATTTTTATGACGGGGGTTGAAACTCAAGCTCGAGAGACGACTCCACTATAGCTCGGATATGTGGAGGGGCCTGAGCAATTCAGCGGGGGCGATGCGAGCGAAGCGGAGCGGACGGGGCCGGTTGGAAAGAGTGTTCCAACCGGCCTCACGTCAAAGCTAGTTAGATATCGGCGTTCCGTCCTTCGGCACCCGATCCTGCGGTGTAGCCGTCGGCGGTTGTATTCCATCGCTCTGGAACACGACCATAGTTTCATTGGAATAAAACGAGCGGTTGCCCGTGCCGAAATTGCCGACAGTGCTCGGATGAGCCGTCGTGTCGAACATGGGAGGCATTCCATCGGCGTTTATCGGAGTGGTGACATAGATGTAGCCGCCCTTGGTGCCGCTCGCCATAATCGAATCGACATACGACATAGAACCTAGAGTCGCCAAGTCCGCAAATTTGCCGCGCCCTTTGGTAACCGAATAAAGAATCTGTTGTTTTCCCAGGGTCTGCACTTCAGTCATCGCCGCGGTCTCGCGAGCCGCCTGCTGAGACTTCAGCAGGTTGGGGATCGCTATCGCTGCGATTATGCCGATGATCGCCACAACGATCAGCAACTCGATCAGCGAGAAACCTCTCTGCTTCTTTGTGTTCATGGATTCACCCACCTCTATAAAATACCGTTCCTTTTTGGGGAATGGGTTCTTAGCTTCTTGCGAAATCGAACGCGGCTCAAGCCGCCCAGTTCATTTTATATTTTGAAATGACGGTGGGACTATAACACAAACGGGTGAGCCCGTGAAGGTCTCACCCGTTTGTATGTGGTTGGTTGTTGCGGTCGCCAGCTACTGAAGCGGCGCAACGTCGGAAGGAGCGGTCGGCACGCGCGTGCCAGGACCGGCCGGAACCGTCACGGCAGACGTGCTGCTCTGATAGAGAACGTAGGTTTCGTTCGAATAGAACCAACGGTTGCCAGTTCCAAAGTTGCCAGTGGATTGCGGCGCGGCGCTGGTGTCAAAGAACGATGGGGCACCGGCTGTGGTCGAAGCGGTACCGGCGCAGGTAAACGTGAACCCGCTCTTGGTGCCGCCGCCGAGCGCGCTGTCAATGGCGCCGTCAGCCTGAAGTGCGGCAAGATCGGCAGCGAAGTCTTTGCCCTTACCGCGGGTTGATTGATAAGTCGCCTGTGATGTACCTAACGTCCGAACGGATCCGATGGCCGATGCCTCGTTGGATGCCTGACGGGACTTCAGCAGGTTGGGGATTGCGATGGCGGCGATGATGCCGATGATCGCCACGACGATGAGCAGTTCGATCAGCGAGAACCCTTTCTGATTTTTCATAAGCAGTACACTCCTATTCAGCCTTTGGTTGTTTACGGCGTTGCAATCTGTCTCGATTGGCCGCTGGGAAAAATGATCGGATGCAGAACGGGTGAGCCTTGAGAGACCCACCCGTTGAAAGCATACTGACATTGCGATTCGCGATTACTGAAGCGGCGCAACGTCGGAAGGCGCGGTCGGTACGCGTGTGCCAGGACCGGCCGGAACCGTCACGGCAGACGTGCTGCTCTGGTAGAGTACGTACGTTTCGTTTGAATAGAACCACCGATTGCCGGTTCCGAAGTTACCAGTCGATTGCGGCGCGGCGTTAGTGTCAAAGAACGACGGTGCCCCGGCTGTGGTCGAAGCGGTGCCGGCGCAGGTAAAGACGAACCCGCTCTTGGTGCCGCCGCCGAGCGCGCTGTCAATGGCGCCGTCAGCCTGAAGTGCGGCAAGATTGGCAGCGAAGTCTTTGCCCTTGCCGCGGGTTGATTGATAAGTCGCCTGTGATGTACCTAACGTCCGAACGGAACCAATGGCTGACGCCTCGTTGGCCGCCTGACGGGACTTCAGCAGGTTGGGGATTGCGATAGCAGCGATGATGCCGATGATCGCCACAACTATCAGCAACTCGATCAGCGAAAATCCTTTCTCATTCTTCATAAGCTCTAAGCTCCTTTTCAGTTTTGCCGTAGGTCAGTTTTCCTAGCGGCCAATCTACGACAGATTGCGGGAATAACCATTACAAGCTTCGTGCCAGCTTGCTTGTTCCATTGCGCCGTTGGGCGAAGTGCTTATCAAACAACAGCATACTGATTACTGGGTGTGGTCCGAGGCGATCGAGGCGGGTGTCCTTAACAAAAAGCGATAGTTTTGCTTGCCACTTTTTGGCAGAAAGCGGCTTCAGCGAGGTATTGGATTGCTGTTGACATCGGCAGGTGAGCCCAGGTTTGATCGGATTACTGTTGTCTCGTCTACGAAGAAAAAATCGCCGGTAGTAGGGTCCGATTGAGGATCGGCGTTGCAGGTAAAATGTAATAAGTCGGAGCTAAGTATCAGCGTGAATGTGTACCCGCTCTTATCTCCGACTGCGAGGCTTGGGTCGATTGTACCCTCAGGGCCGAGGGCGGCTAACGAGCCATAAACATTGTACCTTCTCTGATATAGGATCTGCGCGGTCGTGATCGTCCTAAGCGATTGTATGGCTGATCCGGACTGAGCATACCTTCGGGCTTTGTGAAGTCCCGGTATCGCTACCGCCGCAATTACTCCTATGATGACTACGACCATCAACAACTCAACTAAGGAAAAGCCCTTCTGTCTCTTCATAATGTCTCCTCGCCTTAAAAGCGGTCCCACATTCCCGATAGATAAACTCCCAGACGGCGGGGTTACCGCAATCGTCGTGCCTCTCGTGGATATTGCGGTTCAGAGTTTTATGGGTAGGAAATGGGCAACGATACCGCGTGATTATGACCAGCGCGGGGAGCAACGCATCAACCGAGTTTTGCACGAACTTAGGGACTGAGCGCGAGCGACAAGAAGTCGGGTCTACTTATGAGAGGCCGAGTCAGTCAGAGGTCCGGATTCGCGGAGTAGGCTTGCTGTTTGGCGAATCCGATGTTTGTCCAGGAGGTGGCGCAAGCTTCGTACGGACATCTTCAGAATCTCAGCGGCTCGCGTCTGATTGCCGCTCGTACGCTGAAGCGCTCGAATGATGTAGTCCTTCTCAAGCTGCGCGAGATACGCTTCAAGATCGATTCCTTCGTCCGGCAAGTCGAGATCGGTTACAACGCGCGGTTTGTATCTGAGTATTCTTTCGGGCAGCCATTCGGGCTTGATTCGTCGATCCTGATGGCCCGGAGGCGGTCCGTTGTCGTCACGTCTCCGATCGAGCCCGGCGATTCGCCCGTGCTCCAACGCTACGGCTCGCTCGATCGTATTCTCGAGCTCGCGTACGTTGCCCGGCCAATCGTAAGACTCAAGATAGGGGATAACGTCTTCCGATATCTCGAGCGTCGGACGGTTGGCTGCGGCGCTGTACTTCTCGAGGAAGTGGCGCACCAGGTCGGGGATATCTACTCTTCGCGCCCTGAGGGGCGGCATCTCAATCGGTATGACACTGATGCGGTAGAACAGGTCGTTGCGAAACGTCCCGTCCTCAACCATCTGCGACAAATCGCGATTGGTTGCCGCGACGACACGCACGTCGACCGGGATTTCCTCGAGGCCACCAACGCGTCGAATGCTTCGCTCCTGCAGGACGCGCAGCATCTTTACCTGCATCGCCGGCGTAGTCTCGCCAATCTCATCAAGGAAGATCGTTCCGCCTTCGGCGGCTTCGAACAACCCCTTGCGATTCGAGACCGCGCCGGTGAACGACCCCTTCATGTAGCCGAACAGCTCGGACTCAAGAAGCGTTTCGGTGAAAGCGCCGCAGTTGATAGACACAAACGGAGCGGCGGCTCGTTCGGAGGTGCTGTGAATCGCGCGCGCTACGAGTTCTTTACCGGTGCCCGACTCTCCAGTTATCAGCACTGTCGATGTTGTAGCCGCCACGGTCTCGATCATTTGATAGATCGCCTGCATTTGAGGCGAGCGGCCGATGATGTTGTCCAGCGAGTTGCGCTGGCGGAGCTCGCGTTTGAGAAGAACATTTTCCTGGCGAAGGTGTTTCTTCTCTAGGACCTTCCCAACCGAAACCTTCAGTTCTTCGACGTCAAACCCCGCATCCTTGATCACAAGGTCTTCGGCTCCCAGCTTGAACGCCTTCCGCGCAGTATCAACCGTCGCAAACGCGGTAATCATTATGACCATCGTCTCAGGAGAGATTTCGCGTACACGAGCCAGCAACTCGATGCCACTTATGTCGGGCATCTTCACGTCAGAGATGATCAAGTCATATACGTTTTGCCGAATGAGCTCGAGCGCTCGAGTTCCGTTCTCGGCAGTATGGACAACATAGCCCTCACGTTTCAGCACAAGCTCGAGCAGTTCGCGCATGCTGCGCTCATCGTCAACAACCAGCAACTTTTCCATCACTCGCTCTCCCCAGTCACCTTAATTGGTCACGTTCAGGCATTCAGCATCGCTTTGGATGATCCAGTCTCCAGACGCGCAGGATTAGCGACCGGCACCTGCTGCACGACCAGCGCGCTAACCGGCAGCCTGATCGCTATGCTCGTGCCTTTCCCGCTCTCTGTGTCCACAACAATCTTGCCATTGTGATCGCGAACCAGTTGATACACGATGGCCATTCCAAGTCCCGTCCCGCCGCTCGACGAATTGAACGGCTCAAACAGTCGATCTTTTTGTTCGCGGCTCATGCCTTCACCGGTGTCGCTGAATGCAATCGTCACATCTCGTCTCGGGCCCGCATCGAGCGCTACGCGGAGCTCTCCGCCGTGCGGCATCGCCTGGATCGCATTGCGCGCAAGGTTCCAGAATATCTGCCGTATCTGATTAGGATCGCCCTGATAGTGCACCGGGTCTCCGGGATACTCTTCCTTTATGACGTGGTCCGCACGAAGCTCCGGACTGTTGCGCAACAACGATATGGTCTCGGACAGGAGGCCCGCCAACTCTATCACAGAGCGCTCGATTTTTGGTGGTCTCGCGTAGGTTAGAAAGTCCGAAACGATTCGATTCAGACGGTCCGACTCGCGAAGGACTATCTGCATCAATTGCGATTGGTCCTGCGAAAAACTTAGTTCGCTTGCAAGCACCTGGACTGACCCTCGCATCGAAGCGAGCGGATTTCGAATCTCATGCGCAAGCCCGGCGGCCATTTTGCCGAGGGCGGCGAGCCTTTCCTGACGCCGCACCTCGCGTTCGAGCTCCATGACCTCAGTCAGGTCCTGGAAGGTCAGCACGTATCCGCGCGAGTTGTCGGCTTCATCGACAAGCGGCGCAACGGAGAATCCGAGATGAATCTCGCGATCGTCGGCGGTCCTGCATCCGATGTCAAAACGCGGAAGCCGTGTACGCGTGCGAATGGACTCCAGCCCTGCCTCGATCTGTTTTTCTATGTCGCCGAAGATGCCAAACACATTTTGACCGCGAACATCGACGGCGCGATAGCCGGTGATTTCTTCCGCGGCGTGGTTGAAAGTGGTGATATGGCCCTGTAGGTCGGTGGTCACCAGGCCGCTTCGCATGCTCTCGATGATGCGGTCGTTGAAAAGGCGATAATCAGCGAGATCCTTCGTGGCGCTGGCGAGTTGCGTCTCGCTGCGCCGTATGCGTTCCGCAAGCTGGCTCGACAGGATCGCCACCGCGAAGATCGCAATCAAATTGAGCGAGAACATGAACTCTGTCCACGAAAGGTGGCCTCCATCGTAGACAGCCCAGCCGGCCGCTCTCGGGAGAATCCTGCTCATGGTCAAGACGCCAACGCCGACATAACAAACGCCAGCCGACGCTCCGACAAGCGACACTCCAGTCCTGCCCAACAGCGCGCACGCCGCGAATATGATTACCAGGTAAAGAGCCAGAAACGGCGATTCGACGTCGCCGGTCCTGTAAACCAGCCACGTCACTATGCAAACATCCAGCGAAAACTGTATGTAGGCCTGCGTCCGATGGGATATTTGAGAACGCAGCGCCGCAAAATAAAACAACGATAGGATGACGGTCGCGAATGCCATCGCGGCCAGCACCGGAACGAAAGAGCGTGCGCTCTGGTCTCGTTCGGTCAGACCCACGATCGCCAGCAGCACCGCCGCGATGACGAGGCGCGAAATCAACAACCATTGTAACTTTCTTCGCATGTGATTATAGCGCTGCGAGAACATCAACGCGCTGCGCGAGATCCCGGCCCCCCGCTCGCTTTTCAACGGTACCCCCGCTTGAGTCCGGTTTCGATTGCGTCCTGATCGCATGATTGCGCCGGCTAGAGTGTAGTTGCGCGGGGAAAACGCAGTTAGAAGATTCAAATATTTCGCTTGCGTTTAAGTCGATTTAAAGAGGCACTGGAGGCGTACGCGACTATATCACGTGTCCAGGATGTGCTCAAGGGTATCTTTGGTTGGGCAACCTACTCCGGGCGAGGTTCCCAAAAAGCGCGTCGAAGGTTATATTCCTTCCCTGCGGTGCAATTATGTAATTGTTTTGGAGGCGCTCGTGGTTTACAATGGAGCCCCAGTTTAAGCATTGTTTTGACGGGGCATAATCAAAATAATATCCATCACCGGGAGTCGACCGATGTCAAAGATGCGCAAAGAAGGCTTAAGCCGTTATGTAGACCGCGTAATGAAGGAAAAACATCTCTCCAGATCTGACGTAAAACTGCGATCCGGAGGAGAGATAACCGACAGCTACGTCAGCGCGATCATAAGTGGCGCCGCGACAAATCTGAGCGTTGAAAAGCTCAAGGCCCTTGCCCGCGGGTTAAGAGTAAGCGAACGGAGACTCGTGAACGTGGCGTTCGGGCACTCCGAGAGGGTCGAGTCGGATCGAACTGTCGATCAATCGCACAACCTCATCCTGCTGGACATCAAGAACAAGAGCATCATCAGTACCGACGTGGCCGAGATTGTTCTGGAGGTCGTCAAACTGCCTGCGGCTGAGCGAGCGGTTGTGTTGAGATATGTGAAGAGGTTGAGCCGAGCCAGGCGAAAACCACAACGCAGGAGCAAGTCCGCTTAATTCGCACACCCGCAACCAAAATAATCGCTAAGACGGCATCCAGAATCACGTCTATCGTCTCATCGTCGGTTTCAGTGAGTAATCAGGTCCATCAACCTGAGCAACTTCTCCCCGGTTGAGATCTCCATCCTTTGGTCAGGTGAGAGTGAGCTTAGGTGGGCGAGCCCTTAATAGAATCCCGCGTGATTGAGTCTACGTTGACTCCAAGGCAAAGCACTAAAGGAGTCTGGGAGGTCAGGGCTGTTGCTTGGAGCCTTATTCGACTACCACGCTGCCGATAGACCTGATCGGCCGATCAACACAAACCCAAAGCCCAGCAACCAGAACTCCGAACAGCGCTTCTACAGCGGCGCGGCCCGTGTCGGCCGCGTCCCTCGTGTGGAGCAGACAAACTCGTCTCCTGAGTAGCGTCCTTCGCACAGGCAGATACGGCAAAGTCACTGCCGCCACAGCGCTATTAGCCAGGAATCCTGCCTGCGCAAGGTTATAAACTGTGCCTTGATTATGTAACGGAAATCCTAGGAGACTGACAAATCAAGAATCGGCCAGGCAAGTGACTACAGACGAAATCTGGATATGATAGGCTGATTCAGGAATGTCCATGTCGAAGAAAAGGTAGAGTGATTCCGAGTGAACCCGCCACCAAATAACCCGTTTCGTTCGATACTCGCTATCGACATGTCGGCGTTTGGTTCTTCGCTTGCCCTGCTGCCCGCCATGAGGGCGCTGCGCGCCGGATATCCAAAATCGGCGCTCGTCGCAGCGACTTCGACTGGGACCTGCGAGCTGCTTTGCCTGGCCGGTTTTGTCGATGACGCGATCGATCTCGGTGTCATTAAATCCACCGACCGCAAATACGCGAGCGCGCTCAGAAAACTGGTCACTCTGGTAAGACGTTCCCGGCAATACAATTTCGATCTGGTGCTGGATTTTTCACCTCGCGTTGAAACTCAGATCGTATCTCGCCTGTTCCTGCGAGCGAGAACCATCACCCCGTCGAGGCTGCCTCGCGCGATGGAATCACTTCTCGATCTGATTGGAGTGCCCAAGTCATTGAATCGATCAGGTTCCTCAAATCATAAGAGAGTGCTGGCTCAAGTGGGCGCCGAGATGACCGACACGACGTTGAGAGTGACGTTGCCCGACGAAGAGCACGCTCGATTCGAGCGGCGCCTCGAGAAGGCAGGTTCTCGGGGAGGGGAACTGATCGTTTTGTTCTACGCTTCGGATCCGAACGACTCGCGCGGCTGGCCGGTCGAGGCATTCGCGGAGATGGGCAGGAGGCTCGCGAACAATTTCGACGCTCGAATAATAGCAGCTGACGAGCCCTCGAATTCCGCGTTCACCCATGCGCTCCGCGCGTTTCCCGCAGCCGGGATGAGAACGGTAACAATGGTGGCTGAACCTCAGGCGGTTGAGCTGGTAGCGGCGATCGCCCGTGCAAGCATTGCAATAACCGATGAGGCCGCCATAGCTCAGCTTGCGTCTGAGCTTGGTACGCCGGTCATCGAAATTTCAGACAGCGCATCAGGGGACTCTGTTCGGGCACGGAGCCACAGAATCATTGAGGCTTCAACGCGAAAGCGGGTAACGATTGATGAAGTCTACCAAGGCGCTTGCGAATTGATTCAGGAGAGCCGCAGCTCCTCGCTTTTCCGGCGTCCCTAGCTTCTTGCGAGGATTGTCGGGCGGCGAGAAGGTGGCAACTTGTCAGACCGCAGCTCGCTTGACTGAAACCAACGGCAACCTCAGGAACTGGAGCACGAATGAACTAAGAAAAGGACGCGCGCACCGGATAAAACTGCTGCGCCTTCTTGACAGATGCGATTTTCGTGTATAATCGGCACCGAAGAGCAGCAAAATCCACACGTACCGCAGTTGGAAGTTTTCATTTGAGGCTTTATCTCTGACTGGAGGGGCCATGAAGAATTTGCTTCTACTTGTGGGAGTGATCGGGCTTGGGACAGGGGCTTGGTTTCTCTATAAGTATCTATACCAGCCGAACAACGCCCTCGAAAGAGGAAACCTGATCGTGGGCGGCGCCTGCTTTGTCGTAGCGCTAATATGCTTTGCCTTTTTCTTCTTCATGAAGTTCAGAGAAGAAGGAGAACAAGATATAAGCATTACGAAGTTTTGAGCAGCGCGATCCCGTAAGGTCAGCCATTTAATTGCGTCCAATTCTTTTGTCGGATGTACGGTCTTCTTTTACCGTGCGAACGGCGAGAGCCTTGATCGCGGTCCTGGTGCCGCACGATATCCCAGCGCCGGCAACCGGTTGTTCGAAAGCCTCTGAAGGAATGTGGGATTAGGCGCGACGTTGAGTTATCGCGCGGGCGACTGCGGCGATTCTGCGCACACCTTCCTGAATCGCCTCGAGCGAGTTGGCGTAAGATATTCTGATGTAACCCTCCATACCGAAAGCAGACCCTGCAGTTACCACCACCCGCGCCTCATCCAGGAGGAGCTTTGACAGGGCTATTGAGTCGCGCACGGATCCGCCCAGCAAACCCTTCATATTCGGCATGACGTAAAAGGCGCCTTCGGGCATCGCGCATTCGACACCGTCGATCGCGTTCAGCGCGGGAACCACCCAATCACGGCGCCGCTCGTATTCGCCGATCATCTCGCGGAGCGAGACCTGCTGGCCGGTTGCAGCTTCGATCGCGGCCTTTTGCGCCATCGAGTTTGCGTTGGACGTGGAGTGGCTCTGCACCGTTAGCATGGCTTGAATCCATGGCTTCGGACCTAAACCGAAACCAATGCGCCAACCTGTCATTGCGTACGATTTCGAAAACGATCCGCAGATCATCACGCGCGATCGCAGCTCCTCGGGCAACTGTCCCGCGGTGAACGGTACCGCGGGCGGATAAGCAAAGTATAAGTAGCATTCATCGCTGATAATCCAAACATCACTCTCGGCGGCGACTTCTGCGATCTTGCGAAACTCATCCGGCGGAATAATTCGCCCGGTCGGATTGTTCGGCGAGTTTATGATCAGCAGTCGCGTTCGAGGCCCGATGGCGTCTTTCACCGCGTCAGCGGTCAACAGGAAATCATTCGGTTCTGTGTCGATAATCACCGGACTCGCGCGAAAGAACTTTGCGATCTCAGGAAAAGTGACCCAGTAGGGAGACGGAATCAGAACCTCATCTTCGGGATTCAGCAGGGTGGCCATCGCATTGAAGATGGCTTGCTTGCCGCCTATCGTAACGAGCACTTCGGATGGATCGTAATTCGTGCCGAAGTCACGACGCATCATATCGACGATCGCCTGACGCAGCGGGGCTATTCCGCTGGTGGCGGTGTATCGAGTGAAGTTGTTCTCTATGGCTTGCTCGCCCGCGTCTTTGACGTTTCGCGGCGTGTTGAAGTCGGGCTCGCCAGCTCCAAGGTCGATAAGGTCTACGCCTTCTCTCCGGAGCCGGTCCGCTTCCATCAGGACGGCAAGCGTAGCCGAGACTTCCATCTGGGAAACATAAATTGATTCTTTAAAAGGCGACTCGCTCATAACGCTTTTGATTGATCCCTGGAACTTGATCCGTGAAACGTGATTCGTGAGCCGCGCCGAACGATTGTCTTTTCACGGATCACGCATCACGTTTCAGCTTATCTCGCATTTGATTCTCAACGAGCTCCGGCACGAGGCCTTTTATCGAGCCGCCCAGCGTGAATACTTCTTTAATCAAACGCGAACTGACGTACGAGAATGCTTCCCCCGCCATTAAGAACACCGTTTCAACAGTGGGCTCGAGGCGTCGATTCATCAGAGCCATCTGCAATTCGTATTCGTAGTCTGAAATCGCGCGAATGCCGCGCACTACGAATTGTGCCTCTTGCGCAACCGCGTAATGCACCAGCAATCCTTCGAACGTGTCGACGCGCACATTGCTGCCGGGCACTACGGCGCGAATCATCTCAATGCGTTCTTCAGTTGTGAACATCGGCTGCTTATCAACATTGTGGAGAAGAGCGACGATGACCTCGTCGAAGAGCTTGGCTGACCGCTCGATTATGTCCAGGTGTCCAAGCGTTATTGGATCAAACGAGCCGGGATAGATTGCGCGGCGCATCGGGCCTTTTGCTCCTAAGGTATTCCGCAACTGCCGATCTTTTCAAGGCGAGCGATAGTAGCATGGAACAACGAGAAGTGGCCAGCGAGGGCTCCAATACGAATCTGCGAGAGTGTTAGTCCGAATGTTCATCAAGTTCATAGAACGCCAGCGCTGATTCTCCCTGCTTGAGCTCGCGGAACCTGTGCAGCTGATAATACTCCGCGTAAGGAGAGTTCCTGGCACGATGCTCGACGACGACAATGCTGCTCCTGGCAATGACCGTTCCCGAGCCAAGTCGCTCCAATACGTCGTGGTACATTTCAGACGAATAAGGAGGATCGAAGTACGCAATATCGAATTGGCGTGACTCCTGTTCCAGGACGTTGAGTGCCGCCGAAGCGCTCCGCCGTTCGATTGTAGCGCGACCGGCAGCGCCAACCGTGTTCAGGTTCGCCTCGATTACTGCACAGGCATCGCGCGACTTCTCAATGAAAGTCACTTCACTTGCGCCGCGACTCAAAGCCTCAATGCCAACCGCACCGGAGCCGGCGCAGATGTCGAGAAAGCGACTGCCGTCGATCCACGGCGTCAATATGTTGAACAACGTCTCGCGCAAACGGTCTGAGGTCGGCCTAGTCATTGACCCTGCGAGAGTTCGCAAGCGTCTTCCGCGGTAGATTCCGGCGATGATCCTCATATCAATTGATCCGTGAATGATAGGCAATTCAAATCTAACTTGGCCAGTGTGTCGTCAGGTTGACCGTAGTCGAAGAACGCGGCTGCGACTGCGCGTTGACTTTTCTCAAACCGAAACCGCAAAATCAAAGTCCAACAACTCACAGCTGCTATCGCGGGTTTAGACACGGGTATTATGAAGAGACTTCTATTTGCCCTCACGATGTTTTGTCTGGTTAGCGCCACGTTCGCTGCGGAACAGGGAAGGAACGGTACGCTCAAAGGAAAAATCGAAAATGGGAAGGGCAAGCCGATAGCGAGAGCTGAGGTCAGGGCAATGCGCAGCCGCGACCGTTCGTTGAAAGAGACTAAAACGGATCAAGCGGGCAATTACTCATTCGAGCTGGAACCGGACGATTACACAATCAGCTTCGATGCCGAGGGATTCCAGGGCGGCAACCTGGTGCAAATGCAACAGGTCGAAGAAGGCAAAGAAACAATCATCAAGACTATACGACTTGAGAAGACCAGCCGCCGCACTTCGCTCATACGCGGCGCCGTATTCGATTCCAACGGCGTATCGCTGGGCGGGGCGCATTTGAAACTCGTGCGAATCCCGACTGCCGAAGAAGAACAGGAGCGCAAACACGTCAAGCCGTTTTCACTGAGCTACACCACCAACAGTCACGGCGAGTTCGCCTTCCGCGTGCCCACGACCAATGCCAGGTATCAGGTCACTGCCTCGCTTCAGGAATACAAGCCTCAAAGCAAGACTGTCGATGTGAATGGCTCCGAGGCTATTCCATTGGCGTTCTCTCTCGAACCGGTGAAGAAATAAGTGGCGACAGGACGACAAAAACCACAAATGAAGGAAGGCGAATCAGACCCGCCGGAGCAGAAGGATAAACGCACTGACTATCTAACCACTCGCCAGCTCGCCGAAGTGCTACAGGTCAGCGAGGGAACGATCCATCGACTTCGACGCGCCGGCCGTATTCCTGCTGTGCTGCTTACCAACAAGCTCATTCGCTTCAACCTGCGCGACGTGCAGAGGGCGTTGCGGCATCTGTCAGGTTTTCACTCTAATGATGGAAGCCAAATCGAGGAAGGTCAGGAGCCCATTCCACAATTGTCATTCCTGGACGTTTATCCGGACTTTAGTGAGGACCAATAGTCGCGATCTATCGGATTGCATGAAAGATAGCGTCGTTTGGTTGCAGAATTATGTTGGTTTAGACAAGGATTCGCGCGTTAACTGATCGACGACTCGCTCGACACAATCCGGGACGACCTCCCAAGCGACTTCGCGGACTACCGAGTCGCTCATCTCGGCAATCACCCGACGCACGATTTCCTCCAAAGCAGCGCCGGAAAGCTCCGAAGTCGCAGGCGCTCCGTTGACTGGCTCTTGTGGGGTACTCATCGCCGGGGCCTCAACGTCCAGTGGCGCCTGAACCGAAACGTGTGAATCGGGCTCTGCAGCGTGCTCGTCTACCGAAACCGCTTCGATGTCTATAGCGGCGAATTGAGCTTCCCTTTCTGTCCAGCTGGGGGAAGCCGTAAAACTGGCTTCCTGTGGGGCTTCGGATTGAGGAGACGCAGGGAGAGAGTGTTGCGCCAAATATGCAGCTGTCTCGATTGGCATCACTACCGAGTCGAGTTGCGCTGTCGAATAGGCACCCGCGTGAGGAGACGTCCAGTCTGCAGCGTGAGACGGCTCAGGCTCAGGTTCTTCGGCTAATACTTTTTCTTCAGAAGCCGCCTCAGTGGATGCTTGCGATGACGAAGCGTCCGGGGTATCGATCAGGTCAAACGCGGTCTGAGTAACCGGCGCGGCCGCCTCCGTCCCGAGTTCAGAGAGTTCAAGATTCGCGGAGTCTTTGGTGGCGCTGTAGTCAGCAGACTCCTCGATTGGGGTCGTCTCGTCAAGCACGTCGCCGAGAGGCTCGTCGGCGGCGAGCAGTGTCGCGCTGGCGGTATCATTCGGCGTTTCGAAAGCTGTCTCAACATTCAGGTCGAACGGCGTTGCTCGCAAGTCAGGCTGAGGAGCCTCGGCGGCTTCGGCCAAAGCGGCCTCGCCGGACGAGAGGTCGAACTGCGCGGTCTCGGTGTTGTTGCTATCAAACTCTTGTGCTTCGCTTATCGCGGAATTGACGCCGGCCCCGAGTGCCACGGCCGGTTCTGTTTCGAAGGAAATATCTTCCTGAAATGACGGCTGGGGTATCGGCGAATCGAATAATTCGGACCTTTCGAAGTCTAGGATCGGCTCTCCCGTTTCCAGCGCGAACGCCGAGGACACGTCCTCGGAGCCGAACTCGCTGGACGCGAATTCCATTGTCTCAAACGGCTCATCGGTATCGATCAGAGTCGCTGTAATCGCTTCACGAGCCGACGCGCCGGCGACGCTTACCTCGAAAGCATCAGTGTGAAAATCTCCCATTCTTGACGAGAGTTCGCTAGTGCTCCTGACGGTGGCTGCTGATGGGGCGCTTGTGTCCGCCATCATCGCTGACAGATCGAGTTTAGGAGCCGACGGAGGAGCGAGGCGCCCGGAGGTCACCTGAGGGGAAAACGAACCGGTGTCGCGTCCGCCGCCGTTGTCATCGCGCGGCTCATCAGCCGGAGTCATTGCGGCGATCGGACCGCCCGCTGTGTGAACAGACGCGTTGATCAGTCTTCGTACAGTCTCCACCAGCGTCCGCGACTCAAATGGCTTTGTCAGGTGCGCATCTGCGCGAACGCGGCGCGCTTCAGCCTGATCGAAGGGTTCAAATGCGCCGACGAGAAGAACCACTGGTACGTTGCGGAACTGCGGGTTCTGTTTGATCGCCTCGCAAAGTTCGTAGCCGTTTTTTCCGGGCATGAAGATATCGGCGAGAACGAGGTCGGGATTGACATCTACCAGCTTTCGCTCCGCCACGTCGCCGTTGCTTACGGCAACAACTTCTATGCCCTCGTCGCTGAAGGTGAGATTAACCACCTTCTGGATGGTGATGCTGTCATCGGCGAGTAGAATTCTGCTTCCCATCAGAGTCTCCCTCAGCGCTTCGCCCTCGGCGTCAGAGCCGATTCCCGAATTCCGCTACCGAATACCGAGACGGATGTTTTGGATCAACCCGGTCTCAGTGGCAGGTGCGCGTGCGCGCCTGCGATTCGCTAGCTTAAGAGCCCGCGATCCTATCTCAAGTTGTCTGGAGGCTTTCAGGCTAAGAACGAACGGCAAAAAGACCACGCAACATACGGGGTTCACCGTCCGAGTGATGTTAGCACAAAAGCATACACGTGTCTCTAGTTAAGAATAGACCTGTTTCAACGACTTGAGACTAACAACCTGCGATGCGTCACTCGATACGCTGGCGGTTGCGAGTTACTTTTTTGGGACCGCGTGCATCCGATTCTGTCATCACCGCTTGATCGGCCGATTGCGTTTGGCCGCAGGAATACATGACGGCAGTGACTCTGATGTCGTCAATAAACCAACCGGTGTAGCCATCGGCGATGCCGGTGGCGTCGTCGAAGCCCGCGAGGAACCGTAGCCTGACTCGTTTACCCGCAAAGTCGCTCAAATCGGCGACTACCTGGCTGAAAACACCGGGCTTTCCGCGCGCCGTCCAGGCGAATCGATTGCCCAGCGGATTGTTGGAGGTGTCTGTTACTTTCCCGTCATAGCCTCCGACAAGGATCAGCGAGCCGGCGTCCAGGTAGTCTCCGTCATCCGCCGATATCTCGAGCACGCCTCCGTCATAGCCAGGTTCGAAATTGAAGATGTGAAAGAACGACAACCGAACCTGCCCGGCATTTGCTGGAACTACGAAACCCTTCTTCATGAAAAGCTGCGACTGCTGACTTTCGTTTCTGTCTCGGCCCGCGTCCTGGGTATGGAATGACATCGTACCGCTCTTTGCGGTCCCGCTTACCGCCCCGAACCCACCTTTAGACTTCCACTTCACCGTGCTGTTATCGACATCATCGAATATCAGAGTCTCAGCTGGTCCGCCGGCGGTGGTGGGCCTTCCTACCTGAACGCGAACCGGGAGTGTGAACCGCCCGGCGTTCGTGTCGAGCTGAAGCTGTAGCGTAGCTACTGAACCGCAACGCAAGCCCGAAGGTACGATAATCTGAAACGGGGCGGCGTTGGTTCCAGTCTGGCCGGCCGCGATACTCTGAAACGTCGACGAGTTCTGCGAGCCGCCGAGCGCCAGCGACGCGGCTTGAATGGTTGCCGCCGCGGTCTGCGACTGATTCTTGACTGTCAGCATTATCTTTGCCGACTCGCCCGACAACAGCGAGCTATCGGTGGTTCCGTTTGAATGTTGAACCGTTACGCCTGAGGAAACATCCCCTGACGAGTCAACTGTAAGCACAGGTATCGCGGACTCTCGTCCGTTGGTAACCACCAAAGCGAAGTCCTGATCGAGAGGGCTGCCATTGCCCGGCACGCCGTCTCCTGCGATAACCGTTGGGCGCACGCGAACAACAAACGGACCTGTAGTTCCCACCGGAAGCCGAATGCCCTGCACGTTGTTGACGAAGTCGTTCTGACCACCGGCTGTCGAGTACTGTTTTGAGAAATGGTTCCCGCTGTACACAACGCCGCCGACAACGACTTCCAGATTGAGCTGATTCACATAAGGCGCGTTGGTCCCTGGATCACCAGGCGGGTCAGTCCATACCAGCATAACGCGAAACTCTTTTGTCGGATCCGCTATTACTCCGGTAGTTTCAACGGGCGCGCCGCCGCTCTCGGTAAAGGTTCGCGAAGGAGATTCGTCGTAAAGGATGCGGCTGGTCGATTCAAACATGCGTCCAATGTCCAGGAGGCCCCATCCCTGGTGCGCGCCAGGCAGGTTGTCGCCGCCAAAAGCTCCGCTCATATAGCTCGTTGAATTTAGTATGAACGACTTGACGAGGGCTGGGCTCGGTTCACCTCCCAGAGTGGTCTTCAGCCATTGAAAAGCGAGCGCGGCAGCGCCGCTAACTATCGGAGTCGAGTGGCTGGTTCCCGACGACCATGTGTACAGAGTTTGCCCAGGCGGGAAATACTTATTGCAGACACCGATATCGTTAGACGAAGCCGCCGCGTAACCCTTGTCCTGTGTGGCCGCGCCTTCCATGTGCGAACCGGGCGCCACTAGATCGGGTTTTGCGCGCCCGTCCTGCAGCGGGCCATAACCCGAAAAGAAGACAATGTCCTGCGCGTTATCGGCATCACTGTTCTTGAGGCCGCAACCGTCAGTACCGTCCGTCCGCACGTTCTCGCTTATTCCAACCGTAATGACATTCTTCGCAGTGCCCGGAATAGCAACCGAAGGCGTGTTGATATCACCCTCGTTTCCAGAGGCGAACAGAATTGTCATACTCTGATTCCCCGGGGTGTTAAAGTCCGCGTCACGCACGAGGGCATCAAAAATCTGGGAATCGTCGAAATTACCGGCGCCGTAGGAGTTGCAAAGGTCATCGCAAGAGCTTCCCCAGCTGTTATTCGATATTCGAGCGCCGCCTGCATAAGCTTGCGCCGTAAACTGTGGGTAAGAGAAATTGCCGAAGCTAAGGTCGTCTTTGAATAGTTTTGAAACTCCAATTCGCGCAAACGGCGCAACTCCAAGTCCATACTGAAATCCCGTAGCGTCCGCATAGGCGCTTCCCGTTTTGTTGTTGAAGCCGCCCGTAATCGACGCGTTTATGGTTCCGTGGCCTGTCGGATCATGTGCTGGAAGGGCAGGCGGGCCAGTTGGATGAGAGTCGTTAGTGAAGTCGTTTAGGTACGCGACGCGGGACACTCCCCCGGCATTCAGGAAATCCGGATGCACCGTCTGGGAGTCAGCTGATCCAACATCCAGACCAGTATCCCCAAAGTCAACCGCGAAGTTGAAATCTGTGTTGAAACCCACCGAATTCAAGAAAGCCAGATACCCGGGCGCTGTAGGATGGCTCACCTGAATATTGTTGACTGACTCCGACGACAAAGCTCCCGCTACAATCTGATCGGCGCGCTCGTCCATCGGTTTTATTTTGAACCAGGGTTCGATGCTCAAGATATCGGGAGCTTTCGCGAGGTCCTTCAGCTTGTACGATTCGGCGAGGACCTTGATATGCAGCGCGCCTGACGCACGAAACTCCTGCATCAGCACCGTGTTTGCAATCGACTTCACCAACGTAAGAGTCTTGTCGGCATCTGGAGTCTCCAGAATCTGGATTGACACTCGTATCTGCTTCGTCGACTCGAGATCGATGTGCGGATCGATCTTGTAAGCGGGATGATACGGCCCGTCCCATTGAATCGTTCTCGATCCCTGTACGCTTCGTTGAATGGCCCGAAGCCGTTGTCGTTGAGAGCCGGTAGTCCAAACCAGATAAGTATTATTGGGAACATAACCTACAATCTGTGCGCCGGTTGCGGCGATCGTTTTCAATGAATCGGTCGTCGGAGGTCCAAACAGCTGGACCAGATGAAGCGCCCTCGAGGCCGTCTCCGGCTGACGCAGATCGTCGCTTATGACAGGCGCCGGTCCGGTGGTGTCGAGCTGGCCTCGCTTGAGCAATACAAGGTTCAAATCATCTCTAAGATTCGCTCGCTCGAGCGTCGCCGAATCCAGCGAGCTGAACTCCGCGTCGCCGATTTCGGCTACCGAGTAAGCACGGTACTTCTTTAGCTTTCGCACTATGTGCATCGAAGTCAGTTGCTGCGCCAGTTCGGGATCGTCCGCCGGTATCATTAACTTATGGGTTGCGCCGGGACTTCGATACGAGAGCGGCTTCAAGCCAGAGCGCGAGCGCGGCTTGGGTGTTCGATCTTCAGTGTTTTTGAGCTGGGCGCGGCCGCTATCGGACCTTGTCGGCAGTGCGCCGACGAGCGATAGAAGCATGAGCAAAGAAGCAGCGAGCGAAATCCTGAGGGTAAAACTTTTCATTACAACGTCTCCTCACAAAGCGAGCACAAATCTTCTGATATAGAATCAATCCGAACGCGAGACACTCGGGAGATTGTATTAGGGGACGCAGCAGAATGAAAGAGCAAACTTTGGAGCGCCGAAGGTTTCCGGAAGGCGGCCTCCGATTCTGTAGCTCAGGGGCGATCGCCGGTCGAGGGACGGATTTCGAACGAATCCCGCAAGCCGGTCATAAGATTCAACCTTTCGGTGTATGTGTGAGGCCGGGGCGATCCGTCCTAAAGAAGACCGTTGCGCAACCATCGCGCGGTATGTATGATGGAGCCGTTGGAAATAGAGCGGCCTCGCTCAAATAATAATAACTAAAACCTCACTTATCTCTTCCCGCTGGAATTCTGAGTTCATTAAGGACACGGTCAATATGAGGACGGTTCTAATTGTAGAAGACGATTTTGATACCCTGCACCCGCTCGCCGAGTTGCTTCGACTTAAAGGCTACAAAGTGGGTACCGCGACTGAAGCTCAACAGGGGCTGACTGTCGCGCGCCAATATCCGCCCGATCTGATCATCACTGATATTGCACTGCCGGGTCCGAGCGGACTTCATTTCATCGGTCAAGTGCGAAGGGATCACCAACTTAGATCGACGCCAATAGTCGTGATAAGCGGGTGTGGGCCGATGATTCTGGTTGAGGCGGAGGCCGCGGGCGCCAATTGCTGTTTGGAGAAGCCGATCGATATCGACCTCTTCTGGTCAGCAATCGATCAGATCTTTGGGGAAACCGTCGAAGTTGAGGCGCTGGCGCAGACCGACTCTCGTGAAGATCACGGGCGTGCACTGGCTGGAGAAATAGACAGTCTCGTGGAGACTCTTAGACACTGCGCCACTAAGAACGAACGAGAGGAAGTTCTAAAGCGGTTGAAAGAGCGTATTAGAAAGCTGCAGGAGCGAAACACCAACTGCGCGTGAAGACCGAGCGTCCGCCTGGCCGCCGGATCATCTCTCGATGAAGATTGGTTTCGCGGTAGGAAACTGCACGGCAACTTCAAAACTGGACTTCTGTTTCTCGACTCGCACGACCTTCGCGGAATATTTCATCCAGGACTTGTCCTTCATCGGGACGCGGATTTCCAGTTGAATACTTGTGCCGAGTCTGACACGTCTCGGCAAGAAGAATAACGCCCCCCTCGAGCTAAGGTTCTGAAGCGTACCCGTTTCGTCGAAGCGTTCGCCTGCTTGATCCTTGCCTTTGATGACAACGGCCCAAGTGACTTCGAACCGGCGCGCGGTGCGACGCTCTTCGCTGTGATTGCTTTTGCCCATGAGATTGGCCTTGCCCGGTACGAGGGGCTGAAAGTGCTAATCGATATCGAGTTCCTTGATGCTTGAATAAAACTGGAGCTTAAGGTATCCTTCGACCCCTGTGGACGGCGCTCAAAGGCATTGCCCCCAGGCCACCCTTTAGAGTTCCGGTGCAAAAACAAGATTGAAATTACAGGAGAGCGCAATGGCAACGCGAGCCCTCACCCCGTTTGCCCAGCGCCAAAGTCGCGATAATCTCTCCACGAGAAAAGGCTCCGGACGTGGGCGCGACTGGCGGCAAGTTTTACTCAGCCAGGATGCGGAAGCAATTTGGCAAGAACTCTCAATCCTCGTACGGCTTACCGATTTGAACCCGTCAGCCGCGCATGAGTCCGTCAACGAGCGTGGATATGAGCAGATAACTCAGGAGCTGTTTCTGCGCCTGCTCACGACCGATCGGTTCAGTTTCTACCTGAAGCAGGGTTATTCAGACGCAGATATAAGAGAAGACCTGATCACGATTCTAAGCGAATGAATCGAACGGGCGAGTCGGCCAAGATTGTCCGAGCCGAGGCATTGTTGTTTAGGAGACGCCGAGGCCGAGATTACCAGTGCGCGATTCCATTCCGATCATTTCACCTATCGAGCCGCCGCCCATATCCGAAATCTGGAGAAGCAGATTCTGCCGATTGGTCGCGTAAGCCAGCCCGTCGTTCATTGTTATGATGCCGTCTCGCATCATGCGTTCCAGTTCGCCATCAAATACCTGCATGCCTTCGAGCGTTCCGTCTCGCATTGCGTCGTAGAGCGACTTTCCCTCTCGCTCTCCTTTTTCAATGTAATCACGCGTTCGCGCGGTTGACGTGAGGACTTCAAGTGCCGCGACTCGGCCGTGCCCGTCTGCTCGTGGTATGAGGCGCTGCGAAACTATGTAGCGGAATGCTCCCGACAGCCGCATTCGGATGATGTGCTCCTGACTCTTCGGAAACATTCCGATCAGTCGTTCTACTGTTTTGACCGCGTCTGTTGTATGGAGGGTCGACAGCACAAGGTGTCCGGTCTCCGACGCCTCAAGTGCAACTTCGCAAGTCTCGAGGTCGCGAATCTCGCCGACCAGAATGACCTTTGGCGCCTGCCGAAGCGCGGCTCGCAAAGCGTAGGCGAAGCTCGAAGTATCCGAATGCAATTCTCTTTGATGCACGGTCGAGTTTTTGTGCTGGTGTATGAACTCGATGGGATCCTCGATTGTCACAACATGGTAGAACTTTGTTTCGTTGATAAGGTCTATGACGGCGGCGAGCGTCGAAGACTTCCCTGATCCGGTCGGACCAGTGACCAGGACTATGCCGTTCTTCAATTCGGATATAGCACCTAATTTAGATGGGAGCCCCAGCTCCTGGAAGCCTGGAATCTTGTTTGGGACAACACGCATAACGATCGCGTGAGAGCCGCGCTGCTTGAAGATGTTGACCCGGAAGCGCGACAGCCCGGTAAGGCTGAACGAGAGATCGGCCGACCCATATTTTTCAAGTGATTCCTCTGCCGCCTTATTGCTTCCGATCAGCGCCTTGGCGATTGCCGCGGTGTGCGCGGGGGTGAGCATTTCCATTCCCGGAAGAGCCACCGGCGTGAGCTTGCCGATGAGTTCCACTTGCGGCGGCCGGCCCGGTGAAAAAATCAAGTCTGATATCTTGTCTGACACACACAGCATGCCCTGCACTACTTGTGAGAAGTTTATCGTCGACATTATGAGGTTCCCCGGCCGTTAGTTTTGTCAGGGGCCGCGCGAAACTAGCTTGTGATCAAGAAGACGTCTCGATGAGCTTAGGGGCAGGACCGCATTGACGTAATCGCTGTCCCGATACTAGCCGGGATTCATCTAAAGTCAACAGTTCACGCGTCGACGAGAATCGTGCTGCCAGGCCCGGGTCGCATCGGTAATGTGACCGCATCCGTAATGATGCAGTCCTGTTCCTTCAATGCTAAGGTATCAACGTCGGAGATCGGTCAGCCGGGAGTAAATGTGTTGAAGCGGTCGCAGGTTTAAGCATAACCCTCCAAGGTTCTATGAAACTTAAAACGAAACGGTTAATAGGCATCGGCATAGTGGCCTCCGCCGTTGGAACTGTAATCGCGACCGCGATAATCAAAGGGAGTGACTATGTATTCGAGTTGGTTAAGTCGCTTTCAGTCGGGACATGGCACTTACTCACCAGCACGCTATCAGTACCGATATGCCTAGTTCTCGCAGCGGCGGCTTGGATTGTCTATTCGGTCTACCTGATGCTTCATTCAAGGGATACTTCTCCGTGCTTTAGAGCCTCAGCCCCACACTCATTATTTCCGTGATCAATTCTGGGGTTTGACTTGGATATGGACATACTCCGGTCGGACCATCGACCCGCCGTGGTGCTATTGTCCTTCCTGTGAAACACAGTTAGTGTGCGTGATAACGGTTCCGCCCTTTTATGACACCAGCATTGAGCCGACGATTGTTATCTCCTGTGAGCGTTGCCGCCGAACGCTATACGAGGGCGAAGGCGATCAGCACAGGGTACAAGGCCAGATCGAGCGACGGATTCGGACAGGCGAATGGAAGCAAGTCGTTGAACGGCACCTGAAAGAGCGAAATCTAAATTAAGGCACCGCCAAAGTTCTTTACACTGAACTTCTATGAGAGTAAGATCGCATTGCCTTGACTCTCACTGGAGCAAAGTAAGTGTCCGCAACAACATCAATTTCCCAGGACTAGAGGCTTCTGCGCGCAACAAGTGTTGCGAGAGTGGCTTAGTCCATCAACTTTGGTCCTAACGAATAGGATTCTTTGCGAAGTCTCGCCGCGGGTCAAGCCGGGAGTAAGGTAACCTCGGTTCGGCGAGCACTTCGCAAAGAATCTGTTGAACGAAACCGCGGGTGGCTATGGGGATTACTTCCGGGAGCGGGCA
>WNFR01000177.1_pt1 | contig 62582 bp, 55 predicted proteins | sample 5400221 | NCBI WGS metagenome assembly WNFR01 (sample SAMN13153357, study PRJNA577476) | soil metagenome | isolation source: 40 cm soil under Madrone tree | place: USA:California | collected 2016-06-14
GATTCGCTCCGGTAACGTAGGATGACTCGGGTCCGGCGACAAACGAGACCATTGCGGCGATCTCTTCCACACGCCCGTAACGATCAAGCGCTGTGGCAGCCTTCTGCGGCACCGCCCAATCACCCGAGGCGGGATTCAATTCCGTGTCGATCGGACCGGGCTGCACGTTGTTGACCGTGATGCCCCGGCTCCCAATCTCTCTCGCCAGCGCCTGAGTGAACATCTTGACGGCTCCCTTCGTGCCCGCGTATGGCACAAGCCCGGGTGCTGCGACACGTTCACCAACGGCCGAGCCGATCATGATAATGCGAGCGCCACTCTTCATGTGCTTCAGCGCTGCTTGCGTCGCGACCAAGACGCCGCGGATGTTGATGTCAATCACGCGGTCCATCTCTTCCAGAGTGGTTTCTTCGAACGGTTTGGGAATGGCGGTGCCGGCATTGTTCACAAGAACGTCGAGACGGCCGAAGGTTGCAACGGTCTTTTCGACCGCGGCTTTGACGGCGGCAGCATCTGCGGCGTCTGCTTGAATCGCGATTGCCTTTCGGCCAGAGCGTTCAATTTCCTTAACGACCGAGGCGGCGGCGTCCGCTCCCTTCATGTAGGTGATGGCCACGTTCGCGCCATCGGCAGCGAGCCGCGTTGCAATGGCGGCGCCGATACCGCGCGAGCCGCCGGTGACGAGTGCTACTTTGTTGGTGAGATTGGACATAAGGTCTCCTTTGGCTATACCTCTGGAGCAGGGCGCTTCAAGGGCGCTCGAAACTCCCTTCGGCAGAAGCTCAAAACACTATTCTGATGAGCGGTGCGACGCAGAGGATACAGGGAACTAGGATACCTTGTAGGATTAAGGCTATGCTTGGCAGGCATAGGAGTAAGAATGGAATTAAGACATCTTCGCTATTTTGTGGCGGTTGCCGAAGCGGGAAATTTGTCGGCGGCGGCGAAACGAAAACTGCACACGTCGCAACCCTCGTTGAGCCGGCAGATTCGAGATCTCGAAAAGGAAGTTGGGACGGAGCTGCTGACGCGCAGCACGCGTGGGATCGAACTCACGCCGGCGGGGAGGACGTTTCTTTATCACGCTCGATTGGTGCTGTCGCAAGTGGAGGCGGCGGGCGAAGCCGCGCGACGCGTGGCGCAACCGGCCAAGCCCTGCTTTGCTATGGGTTTTTTGACCGGGCATGAGCTGAACTGGATGCCCGAGACGCTAAAGATTCTGCACGACGAATTGGCGAATGCGGACGTGATGATCTCGAGCCATTATTCGCCGCGCCTTGCCGAAGCGCTCTCGAAAGGGAAGATTGACGCGGCATTTCTCCGGCGGGAAGAAGGCACGCCGGATTTGTCGTATGAGCTTCTGTGCAAAGAGCCGCTTGTGGTTATTTTGCCGGGGGATCACCGACTTGCAAGGCAGGAAGAGATCGCCCTGGAAGAGCTGGAAAGAGAAATATTTTTGACGGTGTCCGATACCGCGCCCGTACTTCGTGCCGTGATTGACGACTACTTGAAGAAATCCGGAAGCAAGATCAGGCCGAGCCACGAAGTGGACAACCTGGCGATGGCAATGTCGCTGATTGCATCCACGCGAGGGGTGGCGCTCTTGCCGGAGTATGCGAAGAATTTTCTTCTTCCCTCCCTGACGAGCCGCCCGCTTAAAGGAGAAGCGCCCACGATTGAGTTGGTCCTTGGCTATAGAAAATCAAATGAATCTCCGATTCTGAAGCTGTTGCTTTCGAGACGAGAGGAACTGGTGGCGCGAGTTACGAGGAAAGTGGACTGACGGCGGGCCGGACAACCGTGCGAGAAACTTTGTGGGACTTGAGGCATCGAACGAGCAGGAGAAGGGTGTGACGACGGCAGACGAATCGGTTGCTCGGAGGGAGCTCGAGAAGAAGGCAAAGGTCGAGGGTAGGTTGCCGCCCGGGCAGTCGCTGACGCTGAAGTGGCCGATTTTGCATTACGGGAGTGTTCCGCATTTTGACGCGGAGAAATGGGACTTCAAGATTTCGGGCGAAGTGGAAGCGCCGACGAAACTGAGCTGGAAGGAATTTCGCGCGCTGCCGCAGACAGAAGTGACTTCGGATTTTCATTGCGTGACGCGTTGGAGCCGACTGGACAACCGATGGAAGGGCGTGCTGTTCACGGACGTGCTGAAGCTGGTCAAACCGAAGGAGGATGCGAAATTTGCGCTGGTGCTTGCGGAAGAAGGCTACACAGCAAATGTACCGCTGGAGGATTTGAAGCGGCCGAATGTGCTGTTTGCGTTCGAGCATGACGGCGCGCCGCTGGCGGCGGATCATGGCGGGCCGCTGCGGTTGATCGTGCCGCATTTGTACGCGTGGAAAAGCGTCAAGTGGGTGCGCGGTTTTATGCTACTCGACCAGGATCGTTTAGGATTCTGGGAGCGGAATGGCTATCACGCGTACGGGGATCCGTGGAAAGAGCAGCGTTATTCCGGAAGTTAGAGTCCTTTCCGGATTGTTCCCCCCTGAAGAATCACGGATGAAATACGTTCGCCGGTCAAGTGTGCCGCTAGTCGGCGGCGGACTGAGTTTTGGTTGGGTCAATTTCGATGCGGCCTTTGAAATGAGCGCCGTCCTCAATGCTGATGCGCGCACATGAAATATTGCCGGTGATAGAACCGTCCCTGCGAATGTCAACGCGGCCGCGCGCGTGAACGTCGCCGACAACTTTTCCGTAGGCGACCACATCGCCGGCATGAATTTCGGAAGTGAGCTGGGCGTCGGAGCCGACGGTCAGTTCGTGACCCTTCAGAGAAATAGGCCCGTTCACGATGCCATCGATTTGCAGGTCTTCGTTGCCCGTGACCTGGCCTTTGATCTGAATGCTGGCGCCGAGACGAGCAATGCTACGGGAAGGACTGCTACCAACCCTTGAAGAAGACGGAGAGCTAAACGGGACAACGGTTGGCGAAGGCGAAACGGCGGGCGGCTCTGCTACTACCTGTTGCTTAGACCACATAAAACCTCCCTCATGGGGTATGAAGAGTGTATTTGCCCCGGGTGGGAGGGAGCAGGTGAAATCCATGTTGCGCCGTGAGTCCCGGCGAAGCAACAAGGAAAGGAGGTGGATTTGCGCAGTTCGGAAACTGACCGAGTGGACAGGCGGGCGCCAGCAAGATTTATCGCTGCGAGGAGAACACTACGCGATGCCGAGTTCGGCGTTGAGGAAGCCGACGATGTATCGGCGAGAGTTTACGGCCCGGCCAACCGCGCGCGTCTCACTCCAAAGGCCAGCATTTTCGCCGGCAAATCACGCAGTATAGGGATCTTCACCAGCAATTTCAGTTGCCACGGAATGCCTGTGGCCTCTTGCGATTGCAGCACTCCAGCCAGCAGACGCTCTTGCATGAAAGATTGTATTTTCTGAATCACGCGCGTCGGCCATTCCCGCTGCCGTTGTACCTCCGCAAGTTGCGCGTCCGTCACCACTCCCGCAGCCAGCGGACCCGCCAAGACATTCGCTGCCACTACGGCATCCTGAATCGCATAGTTAATCCCCACTCCTCCCACCGGCGACATTACGTGCGCCGCATCCCCGATTACCAGCACTCCCGGTCTGTGCCACAGCGGGCAACGGCTTGATTCCACGGACAACAAATTCAATTGATGCCAATCCGTCAAGCTCTCCGCGTGCTTCGCAAATCGCGGCTCCGTTTCTGCCAGGCTCTTGCGCACCGCTTCCACGCCTTGCGCGCGCAATTCCTGATAATGCCCTTTCGGAAATACCAGCCCAGATTGCCAGTAATCCGTCCTTTCCAGCAGAACAAAAATCCTTCCGCGCCCAATCCCTCCGAACGCGCCTCCGGTCACCGGCGGTTCATCGGGTAGCTTTGGGAGCCGGAACCACAGCACATCCATGGGGGGCGCCGTCTTGATCGGTTCGAATCCCGCGAGTTTCCGCACAATCGAAAATCGTCCGTCGGTGCCCACGGTTAGCGTCGCGCGCAGTTCGCGTTCTCCGTCCTCGCCGAGATACCGCACTCCCGCGACTACGCCGTTTTCTTCAATCAGGCCGTGCACGCTCGCATGCATTATCAATTTGAAATTTGGGAATTGTGCGGCTTCCCTAGTGATGAACTCCAAAAACTTCGATTGCGGAATCATCAATATATAGGGAAATTTTGTTTTCAGGCGGCCCAAGTCGAATGGGCGGAACGATCCGTTTGAAAACCGCAATGTCGGCCCCGAGACTCTTGTGTGCGGAATCTCGTGCAGCTTTTCGGCCAGCCCGATTTGGTCGAGTATTTCCTGCACTGAAGGATGAATCGTGTCTCCGCGAAAATCCCGGTCAAAATCCTTGTGCATCTCCAGGAGAGTCACATTGACGCCACGACGAGCAAGCAATAGCGCGAGCATTGCTCCGGCAGGACCGCCGCCGACTATGCAGCAGACCGTTTGCGAGATGCTGGCGACATTCCGAGTAGTAGTTTGTGCTGGAGAAGGCGCAGCGAGGCTCATGCGTTTCACCTCTTAGAATCGGTGGGAACCGCCCGGAGCGGGGTGCAGCTTTGCCAGACGGAGTGTAAAACGTTACTGAACATAAAGAAAGAACACCCTTTCCGCGGGAATTTCGTTAGGCGATGCCGAGTTCGGTGTTGAGGAAGCCGACGATGTATTTCCAGGCGAGATAGTAAAGGGCCAGGCCGATGGGCAAGGCGATGGGAAAAACGCCGCCGATGAAATGAGGGACGGGAAAATCGAGCAGGCGAGCAATGGTGTAACCGAGAGGGCCCAACACGAGAGGAAGTGCGCCGCCGTAAAGACCCAGAGAGACGTGGCGGCGCGAAAGAAATGCAACGTAGAGAACGTTCCACAAACCCCAAAGATTGGGCACAGCGGCCATGGGGAAAACGATCACACGTTCGATGGGGACGGGCAGATTGTAGGCGTAGCGGATGGTGCAGTAGACCGTCATCACGACAAGCAAGAAGAGCGTTGGGATAAAGATGCCGGCCATGTATGCGCGAATATAAATGTGTTTTGTCATGGCGCCTCCTTAAAAGTGATAGAGCAAAGCCGGGATTGCGGCCGGGAAAAAGATGAGAACGGCTGCGGCGAGCGCGGCCAGCAGCCAGTCAAACCAGGGAACGCGGACGCGTGGTTCGTTCAGTTTTTGGAGCATGGAGGGCCAGAGGTCGCGGTTTAGCTCCGGTTGGCGAAGCGGAGAGACAGCGTCGCGCAGTTTTTTTGCGAATTCCTGGAAGTCTCGATCGCTCATGGCCTCACATCCCATTGCTTGAGTTTTTTTCGCAAAATCCTGACGCCGCGAAACATTCGTAATTTGACGGCACTTTCCGAAATGCTGAGCGCCTCGGCGATGGTGCGATAGGACTCTTCTTCGATCAGGCCGAGCTGGACAACGATGTGCAGTCGAGGCGGGAGAGAGGCCAGCGCGGACTGAATGGCTTTTCTGCATTCGTGTTGCTCCGCAACATCTGCGGCGGGAGGGGCGGGATAATCCTCCAGCAACGGCGCGTGTTTCGGGGCCGCACGCAAGTGATCGAGGGCGGCATTGGTGGCGATGCGCCGGAGCCAGGCTTCGAAGTTGCCCTGAGGCCGGAAGCGGGCGTGAGCGCGATAAACGCGCCAAAAGGTTTCCACGGTCAAATCCTCCGCAGCGGCTGGATCGCGCACGATGCGCACAATCCAGCGATAGACGGCGCATTGGTATTGCCGGAAAAGCGATTCGAAAGCGTCGAGGTCTCCCGCGGCGAATCGCTCGAGCAAGTCCATGCGCTGCCCTCTGTATCTACTTACTTAGGTTCAGGCCCGGAGGTTACATCCTATTTGTGGCCGTGCAGCAGCGGGAGGGAATTGTTGGAGTGGGCGCAGTTTGACCCTATACAGAGATATAGGGTTTAGGATTGCAGTATGCGGATTGGGGAATTGGCGCGACGGGCGAGGGTGAACCTGCAGACAGTCCGTTTTTATGAGAGACGCGGGTTGCTGCGGAAGCCCGCGCGGACGCGGGCGGGTTACCGGATTTATGAGGACGCGGATCTGGAGAGTCTGGTTTTTATCAAGTGGTGCCAAAGGCTGGGGTTTACGCTGAGGGAGGTGCGGCAACTGATGGCGCTGCACGCTGCGATTGCGCATGCGCCGAGCGCGAGGCTGGGCATAAAGTCACCGTATGTAAATTCCATCATTCGCATTACACAAGAAAAGATTGCAGACATTGACGAACGGCTGAGGGCGCTCGCTGGGACGAAACAGGAGCTGGCTTCTGCGATTTGCCAGTTGCAGCGCGAGGCAGGACCAGTGTGTCCCGCGGACAAGAAGAAATTGTCACGTGCGAGGCTCACAAAACGGCAGAAGTGTTGGGCCCGTCCAGAAAATCCCGCTTGACTCGATACCGAGGTACAGACTTCAGAATTCTGTTCGTGCGGGCATGGTATGCATGAGCGGAATTGCAAAGGAGCTTTCCATGGAGACGAATGCAACGAAAATGAAGGGCGGAAAAACACGATTTGCGTGGCTGGGAATACTGGGGATAGCGCTGCTACTGGTGGTAATTGGCGGCTGGTGGTCATCGAAGATGATGACCGTGATGAGCTCGGCGGCAGCGAGCGATCCCAATGTGGCGCAAGCGAAGGCGGGGGAAGCCACCAAGATTGTGATGGAGATTGCAGAGGCGACGAACGACGGAAAAATACGAGGGAAGATTTTGAAGAAGAAGACCGAAGAGATTTACACGCGGACCGGAGAGGAAATTAGCATCAGATCGAGCGGGGACACAAAATTTGTAATGGGCAAGGCGGAGGATGTGCGTGCGGGAGCAGTAGTGCATTTGACCGGGACGATGCAAGAGGACCGGAGCGTGGCGGCGCAGCAGATCGTGATTTTGACAAAGTACGTGAAGATCGAATAGGTCTCGGCGCGCGACAATTGGCGCCCGTTCCGAAATAAATCGGTACTATTGCGACCGCCATAACCGCTTGTTATATTTCGCGTCCCCGGACTTCAATCTCCGACCAATGAAAAACGGCGCACATTTCGTGTCCTCTGGCGCCTACGGAGTGCACTATGAAAGCCATATTCATTCGATATGCGAAATGTCTCCTCGTGTGTTTGTCTTTTGCGCTGCTGCCTCATTCAGGAATGGCGGCCAAGGCGGCACAACTCGTTGTGGACGACGACAAAGTGGAGTGCCCCAATGCAGGTTTCACTCACATACAGGATGCGATTAATGCGCCATCTGGGGGCGATACGATCCGGATTTGCAAAGGCGTCTATGCGGAGCAACTGACCATTCAGAAATCGCTGACGCTGGATGCGGATAGCGGAGCGACTTTGATGCCCGGAGCGATGCATCAGAATACGGTGAGTTTGTTCGATTCCGCGCCGATTGCGACGGCGATTCTTGTGCAGAACGCTTCGAATGTGAAGGTGAGAGGGCTGATTGTGGACGGAGCGAATAATGGGATTGCCGGGTGCGCGCCGGACCTGGAGGGGATTACGTTTCAAAATGCGTCGGGGAGCGTGGAAAAATCCGCGATCCGGAATTTCAAGCTAGGAAGCGGGCTGGAAGGCTGCCAGTCCGGAACGGGAATTTTTGTGCAGAGCGGAGGAGGCTCGGTTTCGAACGTGGAAATCATTGATTCCACGGTTCACGATTATCAGAAAAACGGAATTACGGCGGATGAGGTTGGTACGAGCGCCTTGATTCGGAACAATGTGGTCACCGGACTCGGACCGACGATGGCCATCGCGCAAAACGGAATTCAGATTGGATTTGGCGCGGAGGGCTCGATCGAAAGAAATCTTGTGACGAATAACGTTTTCTCGCCATGCAATGTGGCGGCGACATGCACGGCGGTGGCGACCAACATTCTGGTAACGCAATCGGACGGCGTGGAGATTTCCGGAAACCGCGCGGGGATTAGTCAGGTGGCGATTTTTGTGGATGGCAATGGCGCGAACGTATTGCTTAACGAGACTTTCGCGACGTTTGTGTTTGACGGCGTTCATGTGGAGGGAAGCCAAGCGAAGGTGCGCGGAAATCAGATATTCAATGGCGCGGAGGCGGGCATTTTCCTGCTGGGAAACAATAATGTGGTGCGGGACAGCACGATTACGGAAGCGCCGATCGGAGTTTTGAAGGATACGAGTTCGATGGGCGATGTGATTGCGCAGAATTCTTTCTTCGATGTGCCGGTTAAGGTTCAGGATCCGCCGTCGGCGGGGTTGGCGAAGCTGATACAGGCGAAGCGGTAAGAAGGAACTCGCGCGGAGCAGCGGTGTCTAATGAAAGAGGCTGGATTCCGTGCGAGGAGGGTGTTCTGTGTGGTCACCGAGCCGGGCTGCGAAAGAGCGGATTGCGAAGCGGAGATCTGGAGTTGGGGCCAAGATTGGTCAGTGGCCGCTCGTGGGCGCGTCAGTCGCGTTACTCTTGATTATCATGGTGTCGCAAGAAATGGTGTCTCAAGTCCACCCCATGGCTATCGCGGATTTGCCGTTTACCGGCCATGCAGCTCCGCAGCCTAAGGCAATGCGTGAAGATGCGGTAAAGATTACGCTCTCACGGGATGGAGCGGTTTATTTTCGAAACACTAAAGTTCTCCCCAAGGACCTCCCTGATCTAATTCGCAAGACGGTCCAAGAAGGGGCAGAGCGCAGAGCCTACCTTGCTGCGGATGCTCGAGCGAAATATGGGGACGTGAAAGCAGTTGTGGATCTTATCGGGCAAGCCGGAATTCGCGACATCACCATCCTTGCGGAGAAGACGGTGCCTCGCTAATCCACAAACGAAAACACCCGGGGATGAGGCCGGGCGTTTGTTTAGTTGGGAAGTGCAGCTGCAAACAGGGCCACGATCTATCGTGCCCCTGTTAAGAACACAGGCTAAAGCCTATGCCACTGGCTAGTAGATGTCGTATGGCGGGCCGGATTGACAGCGCGTAACTTACACAAACGCCAGCCGAACAAAACTAACAAAACGGCACAGTGGCCGGTTTTCATGCCAAATTTATGCCAAATCAGTCGAACGGTCTACAGGCACTCTGATTCCCTAGGTTCAACTTGTTCGAATGTGATTGTTGATCCACTCGAGAATTGGTCCAAAACGGAACTTCCCGGAGGAGATAGACTGCATCATGAACTCAAATGCGGCCAGGGGCGGCACTTCTAGGTCAAATCCGTTCACCAGCAGGAAGGTGTGCGTGGCCGCAAAAGCGACGCGCTTGTTGCCATCGAGGAACGGGTGATTGTTGGCCAGCGATTCCATCAACGCTGCGGCTTCCTCGGCGATCGAGTTGTAGTATCCGATTTGTGGACGAAAAACAGCGGACTCAAGTAGCGCTATGTCTCGAATTCCATGGACACCTCCGTAGTTGTTGATTTGTTGGTGATGTATCTGCAGAACTTCGCCAACGGTCAGGTAGACCCGTTCGGCCATTTACTCTGCCAACTTGCGATACAGGTCCTGGAATTTCTCGTTGGAGCGACGGAATGCTTCCATCACTTCCGGCCGCACCGTACGCTGAGAGGGAACAACGCTATGAATGTAATGGGCGATGGCTTTCTCCAGCAGGAATCGCTGCGATTGTCCGTTTTCTTTTGCGACCGCGACGAATTCCTTGTAGAGCTTTGCATCGATGGCGGGACCGATCTTGACCGTCGTCCTGTTGGCCATAGTAAACCCCCAGCCACAATCATAGATCCGCCTACGTAGCGTGTCAAGATAAATCTAGATTTAGCTAGATACTGCGCGGTATCACATTAAACTGCCGTGTTATCAATGACATAGCGGTGGCCTCAATAGATGTCGTACTGCTCCCAGTGGAGCGTGGCGTCGGACTGAATGATGACGTGCTTGTGCGAGTTTTGCTCGAGTTCGTCAATCAACATGGATTCGCGCGTCTTGAGCGCTTTGGCGATTTCCGGATGGACGCGCAGGGTCAGATTCGGATTTTCGTGGTCGGCGATGGCCATCTTGCGCGCTTCAGACTGAATTTCGTAGCAGAGCGTCGGGATGGACTTGACCATGCCGGAGCCGCTGCATGAGGGGCAAGGCTGGCAGAGCACGCGCTCGAGCGCCTGCTTAGTGCGCTTGCGCGTGATGCAGACGAGGCCGAACTCGTTGAAGGAAAGCGCTTTCGAAGGCGCTTTGTCCTGTTCAAGAGCCTGCTGCAACGCGCCGAGAACTTTTTCGCGGTTGCGGCGCTCTTCCATGTCAATGAAGTCCACGACGATGATGCCGCCGAGGTCGCGCAGGCGGATTTGCCGGACAATTTCCTTTACGGCTTCGAGGTTGGTCTTGACGATGGTGTCCTCGAGGCGCGTGGAGCCCTTGCCGACGAATTTCCCGGTGTTGACATCAATGGCGACGAGCGCTTCGGTGTGGTTGATGACGATGTAGCCGCCGGACTTGAGCCAAACTTTGGCGCGGAGGGCTTTGTCGAGTTCATGCTGGATGCCGAACTCCTCGAAGATCGGCTGCTCCTTAGTGTAGAGCTTGACGCGGCTCGCGAGCTTCGGCTGGAAGCGGCTGACGAATTCGACGACCTTGCCGTACTCCTCTTCGCTGTCAATCCAGATGGCGGTGAAATCGTCGCTGACGTAATCGCGAAGGATGCGTTCGACGAGATTGAGATCGCGATGCAAGAGGGAAGGCGCTTTGCGCTCTTCGTTCTTGTGCTTGATTTCGTTCCAGGTCTGGCCGAGGAATTCGATGTCGGTGCGAATTTCGTCGTCGGTGGCGCCGCCCGCTGCTGTGCGAACGATGAATCCACCGGGGAACGCGCCGCGCGCTTCGCCGACCAAACGGCGGAGACGCGAGCGATTTTCCGCGCTGGCAATTTTGCGCGAGACGCCGATGTGGTCAATCGTCGGCATATAGACGAGGAAGCGACCGGGCAGAGCGACGTGGCTGGTGATGCGCGCGCCCTTCTTGCCGAGAGGTTCCTTGGCGATTTGCACGACGACTTCCTGACCCGCCTTCAACATTTCGGAAATCAGTTGCGGCCGGCGCGGGGGACCGCTGTGTCCGCGATAGCCGCGCGGGCCGCCGTGATGATGACCGTGGCCATGGCCTGAGCCGCCGCGACGGTCGAATCTGCCGCGACCGCCACGACCGCGATCTGGGCGTCCGCCGCGATCGCCACCGCGTCCGCGATCCCTACCACCACTGCGGAAGGGACGCTGGAAGCGCGAACGAGGGCCGCTGCCGATGCGAGCGGAGTCACGCTGCGGGAACTCTTCGCGCGGGCCGTTGTGGGGAGCGCGGGTTTCGCCCGGGAGGAGGATTTCGTCTTCCGCAGGGCCTGCAGCCGCGATTTGAGCAGGCTCGGATTCGAATTCGTGATCGTGATGTTCGTGATGCTCTTCTGAATCCTCGTCGTGTTCGTCGCTTTCGTCGTGCTCCTTATGGGAAGGCTCGTGATGCTCGAGCTCGACGTGATCGCCGAGGGCCGCGATGTGCAAGGCGTTTTCGTGGGCCGCGTCGGCTTCGGCTTCCGCGATGGCTTGCGGAGCGCCCACGATTTCCTCGCCGGACTGCTCGTGCTCTTGTTCGTCCTCGTCGGCTTCTTCAGCTTCGGAGAGTTCTTCTTCCTCTCCCTCGATTTCGTCTTCTTCGAACGCAGCACCGGCGGGGAGGCCATCGGCTTGCGCTTCTTTGCGGACTTCGTCCTGTTTTGCGTCGATCAAGCTGGTGGAAAGAGTGGTGCGCTCATCATCGCTTAGCTCGACGCCGTTTTCCGCTTCTTCGGCGGCAGCGGCAGCATGAGCTTCTTCGAGCGCTTCGATTTCTTCAGCGTCGAGTTCGGCAGCTTCCGCTGCTTCTTGCGCCGCGGCCTCGGCGTGTTCGCCGGCGACTTCGGGCGACTCCGCGCCAGCTCCCGCGAGGAGCCAGCTGGGCAGGGAACCACGCGAACGGCGAGGTGCGGAGGCGCTGCCGGGTAGCAAAACTGCGCCGCGCGGCTGAACGTCGTCGGAAATGTCCGGTTGCGGCTCGTCGATGATTCTTTCTTCGGCGGGGGCTACTGGTGCGGCAGCCGCCGGACGATTACGGAATTTTGCGAGCGATTCGCCCGGGAGAAGAATATCGTCTTCAGCTGGACCGGTTGGGCCTGAAGGAGCGCCGGGCTGGCCATAGCGGCCGCCTTCCGGCCGGTTGCTGCCAAAGTCGCGGCGTGGGCCGCGCTTGTCGTAACCGCCGCGATCGCCGCGCGGCTCGTATCCCCGGTTGTCGCGTTCACCACCTTGGGGAGAAGCATATTTCGAAGGAGGCAGATTGCGACCGCCCGGTCCTCCCGGATGTCCGCCCCGACGACGGCCACCTCTGCGGCCCCAGCGTCCACGACCGCGGTCTCCGCCACGATCTCCACCGCGGTCACCGCGCTGGAAATCGCCGCGGCCGCCGTTGCCCTGATTGGGACGGCCACCGTAGCTGGGCGATGGTTTGTATTGCGTCGGGTTGTACTGCGGCGCGAAATTCTTCGGCGCGGACTCATTCGAATCGGGCTGGCGCTCGTCGTCAGCCATTTCCGCCTGATCGCCGTGCGCTTCTTCCGATTCGTTCCCCGCGGCATGAACTTCTTCGACGTGGGAGCGAATCTCGTGATCTTCGGGGTCGGCGTGTTCATTTTCGCGCGAGTTTACGAACGGGGCAGATTCTTGCGCGCGACCGAGCGATTCACCCGGTAGAACTTCAATTGAGGGGGTGCCGCCTTCTGCGGGAGCAGCGGCCTGTTCCTGGCCGTGGCCGTGATCGCCGTGACCATGATCGTCGTGGCCGTGGTCATAACCTTCGAGATTTTCGAACACATCGCTGACGTAGAGAAATGCGTCGCCGTCGAGGCCGATGTCCACGAAAGCGGACTGCATGCCCGGCAAAACGCGAGTGACTTTTCCCTTGTAGATGCTGCCGACGAGAGCGAACTCTTTTTCGCGCTCGATGTAAATTTCGACTAGCTGACCTTCTTCCAAAATGGCAACCCGCCGCTCATGGGAGGTTGCGTTGATAACCAATTCTTTCGACATGAAAACTCCTTATCCTTGGCAGTCGCTAGGCGACTACCTGGACGCATCGCCGCGGCTCGTATTCCATTGGCGGTCCGGGAGGGGAAGTCCGTGCCCCGAGTTGCGGGTACACACGCAGGCCGCACTTTGGGCGATTCAAGGCTTGTAAGTACAAAGCCTGACACCCGTAGGGAAGCGGCGAAGCGTTCGCTGCTGATGGGGAATCGATTGTTCCTCAAGCTAACGAGGCTGGTCCGTTCCTGAGACTCTTTAGACCTCAGGGTTTGTAAGTGCAAACCCTGAAACCCGGCCAGGGGAACGGCGGACGATGCTGTCCTCACTCTTGCAATCCTAAGTACTCAATCTTGTCTTGCTCCGGGATTCGGCGCTACTGTTACCCGGAGTTACTTCAAGGCCTAATTGACGAAGCGGCGAAGCCGCACATTCATCACGAGGCCAATCGCCATGAATACGAACAACGTGGCCGAGCCCCCGTAGCTCATTAACGGCAACGGGATGCCGGTGACCGGCATGGCGCCAATCACCATAGCCACATTCACCAAAATATGGAACCCCAGCGTTGCTGCCACTCCCATCACCAGAAACATTCCCGCGCGGTCTTTTGCGCGCTGAGCATTCTGAACGAGCCGCAGAAGCAGCGCCATGTACAGCCCTAAGGCAAGCAGCACGCCTTTGAATCCCTGTTCTTCCGCCCAAGCCGACATGATGAAGTCGGAATACCGGACCGGAATGTAACCCAGTTGATTCTGACTGCCGTTGCCAAATCCTTTGCCCCAGAAGCCGCCGGAGCCCACGGCTATCTTCGATTGCAACAACTGATAACCGGAGCCTTTGGCATCCTCTTCCGGATGCAAGAAAGACGTAATCCGTTCGCGTTGATAGGGTTTGAGGATATGTTTGCTGACAGGCGGATAAAAAACCGCGCCTACGAGCATTGCCCCCACTAGGACAATCGCCGCCATATGTTGCCACTGCAAGCCAGCCAGAAATGCCCCGACAAACAACAGCGGCACAAGGACCAACGCTGTGCCCAAATCCGGCTGCTTCAGGATCAAAACAAGCGGAACACCTACCAACAGCCCTGCCTTAATCAAATCGCGCAGGTCGAGCTTATCTGAGCGCACTTCAGTAAAGAAGCGTGCCAGTACAATGATTATAATCAACTTCGCCAATTCCGACACCTGAAACATTTGGCCCATGAGGGGGATCCAGCGCTTGGCGCCAAAACGGGTGTTTCCCAACAGAAGGACCGCTACCAGGGCCGCGATACAGACCAGATAGAGAATCAGCGACTGGTCCATGATGAGGTGGTAGTCAATGCGCGAGAGGACAAACATCAGGACCGTGCCGAGGGCGAGCCAGCGGAGTTGCTTGGTGTGCATGCCGGCGAGCGAGCTGCCGTGCGTGGCGGAATAGATTTCCAGAACGCCCAGGGCGCAGATCGCCGCGAGGATGGCGAGCAGCCACCAATCGTAATCGCGAGTACCGGGTCCGTCTCTCATCGTTCGTTCCGTTCCGGAGCGGTGTGACTTGCGGATTCGTGTTCTTTTACGATCGCCGTGCGCGGCACGAGGGTCGCCGCTGGGGCCCCGTTTGGCGCAGGCGGCTTGGAATTATCGGCAGTAATTTCGCCCTGCATCTTCTTCATTTTCTTGTCATAGTAGGCCTTTACGATTTCGCGGACGACAGGGCCGGCGGATTCGCCGCCGTGCAGGCCGCCGCCTTCCTGAACGAGTACCGCTACCACGATCTCAGGGTTTCGTCTGGGTGCATAACCAACGAACCAACCGTTGTCATCAAACTTTTTCTGCTTGCCGAATTTTGCGCGGGTGTCGTAGCCGATAACTTGCGCGGTGCCGGATTTGCCGCTCAGTTCCACGTCCTTGATCTTGAGCGCTGTGCCGGTCCCACCCGGTTCATTCACTACGCCATACATAGCTTCGGTAATTTTCTCGACAGTCGGCTCAGAAAGTGGGACTCGCTCCTCGCCAACATTCTGAAGATCTTTCCTCAGATGCGGCTGCTTGAAGACGCCACCGGAAGCGATTCCCCCAATTAGGCGAGCCAGTTGAACGGGAGTTGTTGTGACAGCGCCCTGGCCGATGGCAACGGAGATCGTTTCGCCCGGGTACCATTTGCGATGAAACGCGCGTTCCACCCACTGCTCAGAAGGCATCAGGCCTGCCTCCTCGGAGGGAAGATCGATACCTGTTCTATGGCCGATTCCGAACTTGTCGCCGTAAAAAGAAAGGCGGTCGATGCCGAGTTTCATGCCTGCGGTGTAGAAGAAGACGTCACAGGATTTCAGAATCGCGTCGTGAAGAGTCAAGGTTCCGTGTGACGTCGGGCCCTTCCTCGAGGAATAGACCCAGCACTTGAATTGGCGCCCGTAAAAGGTCCCATAGCCGGGGCAGTATGTGGCGAAACTTTCCGGCGGATTGTGATCTTCGAGCATTGCCGTTGCCGTGACAATTTTGAATACGGATCCAGGCGCCAGTTGGGCCTGAACGGCGCGATTAAAGAGAGGGCGCAGCGGATCCTCGTTGAGCTGCCTCCATTCATCCTTCGAGATGCGAACGGCGAAGTCGTTCGGATCCGGCGTGGGGCGGCTGACCATTGCGAGGATTTCGCCGGTGCGCGGATCGAGCGCCACGACGGCGCCAGGGCGCGTACCGAGAGATTGTTCCGCCACAGTTTGCAAGTCGTAGTCTATGGTCAACTGAATCTGTTTGCCGGGGATAGGATCTTGCTGCGTGAGGTGATCCACTTCTTTGCCGACGCTGTTCACGATAACGCGGCGCATGCCGTCCGTGCCCATCAGGATGTCGTTGTATTGGCGTTCGAGGCCGGCTTTGCCCACGACGTCACCCGGGCGCAGCTTGCCGTTGCTGGCTTCGATCTGTTGTTCGCTGACTTCACCGACGTACCCGCTTGCGTGAGCCATGAATCCGCCGGGCATGTATCGTCGGCGCGAGACGGAAAGCATTTCGAGAACAGGGACATCGGCGCGATGCGATTCGATAAAGGCAACGTCGGCTGGAGTGGCTTCCGGCTTGATGACAATGGGCTGAAATTTCGGGAGAGCCTTGGTGTTATCGAGCTGCTCGCGAAGATCATCGATGGAAAGGCCAAGTCCGTCCGCGATGACGGGGAGATTTTTTTCAACAAGAGCAGGATCGTCGCGCAAGAGAAGGACGCTGAAAGAAGGACGATTGTCCACGAGCACGCGGCCATCGCGATCGAGCATTCTGCCGCGCGGGGCGATGATAGGGATCGAGCGGACGCGATTGCGTTCGGCCATTTGGCCGTACTGATCGGAGTCAATGACCTGCAATTTCCAGAAGCCGAGCAGCAACACGCCGATCATTCCCACAATGATGTAGGAGGCCACTGCCAGCCGCTGTTGCGGCAACCGATTGTCGCTGCCAAATGAAAACGACACGCAAACCCCGCGCGCGAGCCATTTTTTCTTGCTCCGGATTTCGGAGAAGCTCGCGTTGACTTCAGTTCACAGCGCGGTTTTTGAAACTTCCGTCGAAAGATTCCGGCTCACATTGCCGCCTGAAAAAATTCTTTCGGAGCTCCTAAATCGCCTTGAGACGCCACCGGATGGGCCTGGTGGAAGTCCTTTTCAACGTAGCATTTGGGAAGGGTGGTCGCAAGTTGTCCCGAGGGGCAGGTTTCCGGGAAGGTTACTGGAAAACTAAAAGAGCGCGGTGGGCCTGCGCGTCCAGGATTTGCCTTTTTCTTTGGCGATGCGCTCGACGTCTACTACGTAGGCGCCGGCTTGCGTCAGGACGTGGTGCAGATCGTTCCCGATGCTGATGAAGGTGAATCCTTTGTCGAGAAATTCGCCGACGCGTGCCGTGCCGAAAAGAAAAAGACCGAGGATGACATTGTTCTTTTTCGCGGCGTTGACGAGCGCCTGCGTTGCGGCGTTGAGCTCCGGCGAAGTGTACATGTGCGGGAATTCGTATTTCTCGTAGAGGCCCATGGACATGCAGAGGTCGTTTTGGCCGAGGAAGAGGATGTCCACGCCGGGGACGGCAGCGATTTCGTCAATGTTCTTGATGCAATCGGCGGTTTCGACTTGCAGAGAGATGATGCCGTTCTTGTTCCAATTGCCGGCATAGCCGAGCAGGCCATCTTTGTTCATGCTGCGCTGGGGGAAATAGACGGAGCGGGTTCCGGTGGTGGGGTATTTTGTGCAGCTTACCGCCTGGCGCGCTTCTGCCGCCGTGTTGATGTACGGAACGAGCACGCCGTCGGCGCCCATGTCCAGCGACTGCTGAATGCCGCCGCGATCGTGAAAACCCTCGACGCGCACGAGAGATTTTGCACCGCCGTTAGCGATTCCGGAAAGCATGGCGGAAAGGCGCTCGTTGCCCATTGGGCCGTGTTGGGTGTCCACAAGAAGCCAGTCGTAGCCGCTGTGGGCGAGCTGTTCCGAGACGGTGGGACTATGTGAGTTGAGGAACAAACCTAGCTTGGGGTGCCCTGCGCGCAATTCCTGCTTGAATTCCGTTCCGCTTTGAACGCTTCCCATCCGTCTGCTCCTTGCGAAGTGTGCGACGCGCCTATCTAAAAGTGAGCAGGTACTTTACCCGAGTCGTGCTTATTTATCCATCCGAGCAGCAGGAATACGGCGCGCGAAGATGCGAAACTTTGCGGCGCGATTTTCTTGCGAGTGCTTTGGCGCGTGCGTATACTCGCAATCCATTCATGCATTTCTCGAGGTGCGCCCTATGAAACTCCGACTGCTTGCGATTGCAATTGTTCTTTTTGCAGCTAAGTTGTTTGGCCAGTCGGGCGGACCGACTCCGGGCACGAATGCGCCGACTTACACGAAAGATGTCGCACCCATCTTGCAGAAAAAGTGCCAAGTGTGTCATCGGCCGGGAGAGGCGGGACCTTTTTCCATGCTCACCTACGAGCAAACCAAGCCCTGGGCCATCTTGATGAAGGCCGACGTGCAATCGGGAAAGATGCCACCGTGGTTTGCGGATCCCCACTACGGGAAATTTTCGAACAGCATGGGCTTGAGCGCGGCTGAAATCGAGACGCTTGCGAAGTGGGCAGATGCGGGTGCGCCAAAGGGCGACCCGAAGGACATGCCGCCGCCAGTGGATTGGGTGGAAGGGTGGGGGATTGGCAAGCCGGACAAGATCTATCAATTGCCACAAGCGTACGATGTTCCCGCGTCGGGCGTGATTGATTATCAGCACGTGATTGTTCCGAGCGGATTTACGGAAGACACGTGGGTGCAGGCGGCAGAAGTGCGGCCAACTGACCGCATGGTCGTCCATCACATTATTGCGTTTGTGCGGGAGCCGAAGTCGAATTGGTTTCGGGGACAGAAGCCGGGAGTTTTTTTCACGGCCCCTCAGGTGAAAACGAAAGAAGAGCCGGATACAAGCGCGCTGCCCAGCGATTTTCTGGTGGGATATGCGCCGGGGCAGCCGCCGGAGATTCTTCGTCCCGGTCAGGCGAAATTGATCAAAGCCGGTTCGGACATTATTTTTCAAGTGCATTACACGCCGCATGGACATGCGACGCGCGACCAATCGCGGTTGGGAATCGTGTTTGCGAAGGAGCCGCCGAAGGAACGTGTTCTGACTCTTTCGGCTACAAACGGCACGTTCAAGATTCCTCCGGGCGATCCGAATTATCGCGTGGATTCCAGTTTTGAAGTTGGCACCGACGTGAAGCTTTCCGGTCTGCATCCGCACATGCACGGCAGAGGCAAGGATTTCTTGTATCGCGTGGTGTACCCGTCGGGGGAAAGCAAGATTTTGCTCAGCGTGCCGCACTACGACTGGCATTGGCAGAATTGGTACACGCTGGAAGATCCGATTGCGCTTCCGAAAGGCACCAAGATTGACTGCACGGCGCATTTTGACAATTCGGCAAGCAACCCGGAGAACGCGGATCCCACCAAGGAAGTGACGTGGGGCGAACAGAGCTGGGACGAAATGATGGTGGGATTTTTCAACCTGGTATTTGACGCCAAGATGCCCGTGGAGAATTTGTTCGGCGATCGAAAGAATAAGGCGGGTATCGCGAGCAAGTAGTTCTTACTTAACTTGGAAAAGGGACGCGGCCCCACGCGGCCCAAAAAACTACGGGAATCTATCGGTTTTTCCGATTCGCTCCATCGCGTTTCGCCGTTTATAATTAAAGATGGAGAGAATAATTCATGCAATCTGAAACAACGCCTCGCCATTCGCGGCGAGCGCTTTTGTGGTTCTCATTCCCTGTGGTTGCCGTAGTGGCTCTTGCTGCGTTCACGTTAGGTACTTCGCGGATGAAGTCTGCTGCGCCTGTGGTGGATCGGTCTGTGCTGCGGATTGAAACGGTGAGGCGGGGGCCGCTGGTGCGGCATGTTTCCGGTTTGGGCGTGCTCGTTCCGGAAGAGACGCGCTGGCTGGCCGCGGAAACCGATGCACATGTGGACCAGGTATTTGCGCGAGCCGGCGCGCGCGTGAAGCTGGATTCCATCCTGATGCAAATGAGCAATCCGGATTTGGAGCGGCAGGTGCGTGATGCGGAATTGGCTACAAAGAAAGTGGAAGCGGAACTGGCAAATTTGCGCGTGCAATTGCAAGCGCAGCTCTTGAATGAACACTCTGTGGAAGCGCAGCTTCAGTCCGACTTAACCGAGGCGAAATTGCAGGCGGAACGCGACGAGGCGTTGCAGCACGAGGGAATCGGGTCTGCAATGAACGCGAAAATTTCGCGGGCGAGGGCCGAGTCGCTGGTTACCCGTTTGCAGCTGGAAAAAGAAAAGCTGGCGATTGCGGAAGAGGCGCGGCAGGCACAACTTGCGGCGAAGCAGGCGGAAGTCGCGCAGGTGCAGGCTTTGTACGAATTAAAAAGGCATCAGAAGGAATCGCTTGTCGTGCGCGCGGGGATCTCCGGGATACTCGACGAAATTTCTGTGGATGCCGGCCAACAAATCAGCGCCGGTGCGAATTTGGCGCGCGTTACGAGTTCGGAAAGGTTTGTGGCACGGATTCACATTCCGGAGTCGCAAGCCGATGAAGTGCGGGTTCATCAGCGCGCCGCATTGCAGATGCAGGATCGCAAGTTTTCGGGGCAGGTGATACATATTGACCCGACCGTACAGAATGGCGCGATCAGCGTGGACATCAAAGCAGACGGCGGGCAGACGGCGGGCGCGCACTCCGGCGTGACGGTGGACGGCACAATCGAAACAGAACGCTTGGCGAACGCGACCTATTTGCCACAGGAATTGCAGGCGCATGCGGCGCTGCCGATTTTTAAGATTTCTGATGACGGAACAGAGGCACGGCGCGTGACGGTGCAAGTGGGCCACGTCTCCGAAGACGGCACCGAGATTGTTGGGGGTCTTAGGGCGGGCGATCGCGTGATTGTTTCCGACATGTCCACCTGGAATCGCTACGACCAAGTGCGGTTGCAGTAGCTCTGGTCTATCATTCCTCTCGCAAATGAATCCCAGCTTACAGAGACCACTGCGTCTCGCGCTTATCGGCATGTCCGGAGCGGGGAAGACGTTTTGGTCGCGGCAACTGGCTTCGGCGGGGCATACGGCAATTTCCTGCGACGACAAGATTGAAGAGCGATTGGCGACGCGGCTCGCGGCAGGCGGATATTCAGGCATAAACGGCGTGGCGGCGTGGATGGGGTGGCCGGATTCTCCGACATATGCCGAACGCGAGTCACAGTATCTGAGCGATGAAATTGCGGTGCTGGAAGGAGTGCTCGATGATTTGGCGCGCTCTCCCGAAAAAGCACTGGTGCTGGATACGACCGGAAGTGTCATTTACACAGGCAATCATCTTCGGCTGCGTTTGCGGAAGTTGATGACGGTTGTGCATCTTGCTGCTTCGCGGCAAGAGCAGCAGTTGCTAATCGAGCGGTATCTCAATGATCCGAAGCCAGTGCTTTGGCGGGGAGCGTTTCAAGCAAAGCCGGGAGAAACGCCGCGGGAAACTGTGGCGCGGTGCTATCCGAACTTGATTGCGGCGCGGCGGCAGAGTTACGCGGCGCTGGCGCACTGCACGATTGAAGTGGCGCACCTGCGCGAGTTGCCTCACGACGCGGCGGCATTTCTGAAACTGGTGGAAAACCGCATGGGCGGTGGCGCGTGAGATACCGCAGCACGGCGCAAAAAGCTCCACTGACTTCGTTGCGCGGCGCCGTGCTGCGCGGGATGGCACCGGACGGCGGACTTTATATGCCCGCGGAGATCGCGCGGCGTTCGCCGGAGGAGCTTGAAGAATTTCGCTCGCTGCCATTTACGGAAGTGTGTTTTCGAGTGGTGAAGCCGTTTGCGACGCCGGATGTGCCGGAAGAGGTGTTGTGGCAGGTCGTAAGCGAGGCGATCAATTTTCCGGTGAAGCTGGTTTCGCTGTCGCCTGGGCTGCACGTTCTGGAGTTATTCCACGGGCCGACGCTAGCGTTCAAAGATTTTGGCGCGCGGTTTATGGCGCGGCTGATGGGATATTTTGTGCGCGGCGAATCGCGGCCGCTTACGGTGCTGGTTGCTACATCCGGCGACACGGGAAGTGCCGTCGCACACGGATTTCTCGGCGTTCCGGGAATTCGCGTTGTGATTTTGTATCCATCGAAGCGCATCAGCGAAGCGCAGGAAAAGCAGTTCACGACGCTCGGTGAAAATATTACGGCGTTGGAAGTAAGCGGCACGTTTGACGATTGCCAGAGGCTGGTCAAGCAGGCGTTCGCGGATGAAGCGCTGAACAAACGCGCGTTTCTGACTTCAGCGAACTCGATCAATATCGGGCGCTTGCTTCCGCAGATGTTCTATCACGTGGCCGCATACCGGCAACTGCCGGTAGCGTCTGTGCCGCTCATTGTTTCCGTGCCTAGCGGAAACTTTGGCAATCTCACCGCGGGACTCTTCGCAAAGCGGATTGGATTGCCGGTGACGAGATTCATCGCCTCGACGAACGCAAACGACGTTGTCCCTGAATACTTGCGGAGCGGGAGATTTAACCCGCGGCCGGCGCAAGCGACATATTCAAACGCGATGGATGTAGGTAATCCGAACAATTTTCCACGCCTGCTCGATCTTTGCCGCAGCCGGCTCGAATATGTGCAGCGCGAAATCTCGGGCCACGGCGCGACAGACGACGAGACTCTGGCCGAAATGAAATCGGTTTGGGAACGCTATCGCTACATCACCGATCCGCATACGGCGGTTGGGATTCTCGGGTGGGAAGCGTACAAACGCGAGCATCCCGAGCCCTCGCAAGGATTGGTACTGGCTACTGCGCACGCGGCAAAGTTTGCGGAAGTGGTGGAGAAGGCGATTGGCACAGCACCGCCATTGCCCGACCGGCTGGCGGCTTATTTGAAACAGCCAAAACTTTCGCTGCCAATGACTTCGTCCTATGACGACTTCAGGCAGTTTCTCCTGTCACGCTAGGAAATCTGAGTCGAGTTGTTCGTCAGGATGTGCGGAAGCGGTCGAGCAGGAAGTAAACGACGACGCCCACGAAGGCGTTGACTAGCGCGGCGACGAGGAGATGCATGTTGAACCAGGGCTCAGAGTGATGCGCGAGCAGAAGCCGTTGAATGAGCGCGACGATTCCCTTGTGCAACGCGAAGAAGACGAAGGTTAGGGCGAAGCGCGCGACGGGATGTTCGGTGTCCAGTTTGCCGCCGATGGAAGACGCCACAAATCCGATGAGCGTTTTCGCGATGCCAAAAAGTCCGAGCGGAGTCTTGCTCAAGCTGTCTTGCAAGAGACCAATCACCATGCCCAAGAGCAATCCAGTGGAAGGATTGCGGCGGCTCAGACAGAAGTAAACGGTCAGGAGCAGCGGCAGATCCACAGTCGCCACTTTGGGGAAATAGACCGGCAAAAATGCCTGAGCAATCAGCGCAAAAATCGTAGCGAAGAGGATCGTTCCACCGCGGAACTTGTGCACTTCGATGTGGGTCTCGCCGCTGCGCAGATCGAAAGTCCCGTTCATTGAGGGTTTTCCTTGTTCTTTGCAGCCGGCTCTTGCGCCCGTTTTCCCGTTGGGGCTTTTTGCGACACTTCCTTAGCCGGTGCAGTCGAAGGATTCGCTGTGGCAACATCTTCCGCCTTCTTTTTCATTACAAGCGGGTCCGTGGTCAGCAGAACGATCACTTCTTCCAATTTCTCCAGGCGCGCAGACGGCCGCACACGGATGTATTTGAACGGCGGAGCGCCCTGCTTCACCTCGACAACCGTGCCGATTGGCAAATCGCGCGGAAATATGCGATCCATGCCGTTCGTGACCACGTGCTCGCCGAGTTTCACTTCGTCGTCATTCGAAACGTAACTCATGTTGATGAGCGGCTCGCCCAGCCCGCGGACCGGGCTCTGAATTCGCGATTCTTCAATCATGGCGCCGACACCGCTATCGTGATCCGTGAGCAGCAACACTTGCGCGGTGCTGCTGAACGATTCGATGACCTTTCCCACGACGCCGTCCGGCGTGATCACGCCCATGTTTTTCTTGATGCCGTCACGCTGACCGCGATCCAGATAAATGACGGCGCTGTTGGCGTCCGGGCCTGTCGCGATTACGCGTGCGCCCACCATCGGGAGATGCTCCTGCGACTGGCGAAAGTTCAAGAGGGCCGCCAGCCGGTCCGCTTCGGATGCCTTGCCGCGGAGTTGTGTAATTTCGAGCTTGAGAGCGTCGTTTTCCTGCTTTAGCCGTTCGTTCTCGCGCGCCGTGTCGCTCAATGCGAAATAGTGCCGCCACGTGCCGCGGACTTTGCCGACTCCCCAGGCACCGGCACGTTCAAAAGGAGAGATGAGTCCCACGCTCCAGGAACGGATGAGGCTGCGATTCTCACCTTCTTGATCAGCGCGCTGGAGGTGCAGAGCGAGCAATAAGACCTGCGCCACGACGACAATCGTAAGCAGGACCAGCGAGCGGTGGCGAGAAGGGATGGCGACCATGAAAGTTTTCAGTAATCAGTTCTCAGTTCAAACTCGTTTGAAGCTCGCGAGGAAGGCTGGCGCCCCAAAGCGAAGCAAATTGTTGGACAACCCCACAATTTATCGCCCCGAATTTCTTCGGGGTACCGCAAGTCCATACGCAACAGCAGCTAATCGATACAAACCATGCGCAGCAATTTGAAATCGCTCAGCATTTTTCCGGTGCCCAGCACCACGGACGCGAGCGGGTCATCGGCGATGGAAACCGGCAAGCCGGTTTCTTCACGGATGCGCTTATCCAGATTCTTGAGAAGGGCGCCCCCGCCGGTGAGTACGATGCCGCGGTCGCTAATGTCCGCGGAAAGTTCCGGCGGAGTACGCTCGAGTGCCACGCGCACAGCGTTTACGATGGTCGCCACACACTCGCTGAGAGATTCTCGAATTTCGCTATCGTCAATGGTGACGGTACGCGGCACTCCCTCGATCAAGTTCCGACCCTTCACTTCCATCGTGAGAGGCTTTTCCAGAGGATAAGCAGAGCCGATCTCCATCTTGATCTGTTCCGCAGTGCGTTCGCCGACAAGCAAGTTGTACTTCCTCTTCAGATATTGCATCACGGCTTCGTCCATCTCGTTGCCGGCTACACGCACCGAACGCGAATAAACGATACCGCTCATGGAAATGACAGCGATGTCCGTCGTGCCGCCGCCAATGTCCACGACCATGTTTCCACTCGGCTCCTCAATCGGCAAGCCGGCACCAATCGCGGCGGCCATCGCTTGTTCCACGAGATAAACTTCGCTCGCTCGCGCGCGATAAGCAGAGTCCTGAACGGCGCGCTTTTCCACGGGCGTGATTTCGCTCGGAACTCCAATGACGATGCGCGGATGCACCAGCACGCGCCGGTTGTGCGCCTTCTGAATGAAATATGTGAGCATTTTTTCGGTGACCTTGAAGTCGGCGATGACGCCGTCCTTCATCGGCTTGATGGCCACCACGTTGCCCGGAGTGCGTCCGAGCATTTCTTTTGCTTCGCGGCCTACCGCGACAACTTCACCGCTGACCTTATTAATCGCGACGATAGAGGGCTCGTTCACTACAATCCCTTTTCCGTGCGAGAAAACCAGCGTGTTCGCCGTCCCCAAATCGATCGCGAGGTCGGATGAAAATAAACTGAACACCGACCTCATGTTGTAACCGTTCTTGTTCATTCCCCCAGTCCTTCTGTGAAGCCTTGCCCTTCACTCGTTCGAGTGACAATCTCTATTGCCACCGAACCATTGTCACTGAACAGCGCATCCGGCGCAAAATCGCACCGCCGCGGTGGAATCTTATTTCGGCACGACGATCGTCACCTGCCGCGTCGCCGTTCCGCCCCGCCGGTTTTGACCAATGATGACAATGGTGTGCTCACCAGGTTCCAGCGCTTCCGTAAAGTAGCGGAAGTTACCGTCCGGTGCGATGTTTGCCACGGGCTGGGCGTTCACGATCAGCACCGCGCCCGGCTCGGTGCGCCCGGAAATCTCGGCCACGCGCCCGTGCAGTTGCGTGCCTGAAATCTCCAGTGCCATGTCCTGTGCTTTGCCTCGAGCGAAGAGCGCGAATTTGAATGCGGAGCTCGGCTCGCTCGCCTGCTTTTTCGCGTCAACTGCAATCACATCCCAATAATAGTCCCCAGCATCCAGCCCGCTGATGTCCGCGGATGTGCCAGAAATATTCTTCACTTCGCGAACCAGCTTGGTGAACATGGTGGTCGTGCTGATGCGAAGTGTGTAGGCAACCGCGTCAGGGATAGGCTTCCATTCAAAATGGATGCTCGCTGTCTTCGGATTTTCTGAGAGGATCGGCGCGAGATTGCGCGGCTCGCTGGGCTCGGGGGGAGCAAGGACGTCCGTCTTAGCAATCGGCATGCCCCGGGTAACCGTCGCCTTCTGATACGTTCCGATTTCGACTCTTTCTTGCCCGCGCTGAACTTCCGCGCTACCACTGGTCATTGTAATTTCGCCTTCCTTGGCACTCGGATCAGCTTTAACCGACGCGCGGCTGTTCGGCCGAACGATCGCGCTGAACTCTTCCGAGCTCACCGTCGCGCGCGAATTGGGCGAAGCCGGGGTGTTCAAATCAACTTGACCAATATTGATGCGGACCGCCGTGCTGGTCTGCTCGTGCATCACGTTGTTTTCTTCCACCGTGATCAGTGTTTCGCGGTTCACAACGTAGCTAGTCGAGTCCGCAAAAGCAATACGGGCGAGGCCGTCCGAGCCGGTCTGGATCAAATCGCCCTTGTCCAGCACCGTGTGGTAGTCCGCGTCCACCCATTGCACTGAGTTCACTTTTTTCACCTGAACTTTTCCGTCCAGGTTTACAAATTTGATCTTCGACTGCCCGGCGCTCATTGGATCGGCATCGGCCGTCGTGACAGCGCTCGCAAGTTTGCTGGCGATGTAGGCGTACGCGTTGGGGAAAGCGAAATAGATGCCCGCAAAAACGAGCACGATAAGGAGCAAGACAAACAGCGCGACGGTCTTGTACGAGACCGCGTGCCAATACACTTCTACGCGCTTAACCTTATTCCCCTGTAATGGGTGTTGCGGATCCATTTTTATAGTCTTTTCCTGTTAGGTGCGCGAGGGCGCCAATTTCGCAATGTAGCACAGCGGAAACCGCGTGAACTGTCCTCGATAAACTTCGTTCTCAAGTTGCAAATAGCATTCGGGGAACAATGGGGGGGCTGTGGAAAATGGCAAGGCGCCGCGAGTAGACCAAATTGATTTGGGCATGGGACAGCGGTCGTCTATAATCTGAAGTTTGTCCACCCAATAGATAGCTCAACGGGAGAAGCAGAGAATGGCCGGAGTGCTTGACTCGAAAAAAGGCGGAGTCCGAATCCTACTCGGTGTCGTGATCGGAATCATCGCCGTCACGATGCTCACCTATCTGATTCCGCAAGGACCTGGAGGCGCGGGCGCGTCTTCTACGGATACGATTGCCACCGTGGGCAGCCAGAGCATTTCGCTGCAGGAAGTGCAGCAGCAGATGGCGCAGATGTCGCAGGGGCGACAAATCCCCAAGATGATGGAAGCGTTCTACGCGCGGCAAATTCTGGACCGGTTGATTTTCGATAAAGAGATTGAATACGAGGCAGACCGGCTTGGCATCACCATCACAAACGAAGAGATGGCAACGCTCATCAAACAAATCCTGCCGACTGCGTTCAACGGAGACAGCCCAGTTGGCGTGGATCAATATGCAGCGCAGGTTCAGCAGCGATTTCAGATGACCATACCGGCGTTTGAGACGGCGATTAAGCGCGAGTTGCTGGTTGAGAAATTCCGCAAGATGGTGACCGACGGGATCAGCGCAAGCCCCGCGGAACTAAAAGACCAGTTCAACTATCAGAATGAAAAAGTGAAGTTGGACTACGCGCTCATCAGGCCGGAAGACCTTGAAGCGAAAATCAATCCGGACGAGGCCGAACTGAAGGCCTACTACGAAAAGAACAAGTCGAGGTTTCAGGAGCCGGAGCGCCGCTCCGTGCGCTACGGTCTGATTGATGCCAACAAGCTGAAACAATCCGCCCAGGTTTCCGACAATGATCTAAATAAGCAATATCAGGACAACATCGCGCAGTATCAGGTGCCGAACCGCGTGCACGTGGAGCACATCCTCCTTTTCACCCGTGGGAAAACGACCGACGCGCAAATTGCCGAAGTTCAGCATCGAGCCGAGGAAGTTCTGAAAGAAGTGAAAAAGGGCGGGAAGTTCGAGGATCTGGCCAAGAAATACTCGGAAGACACACAAACGAAAGATAAGGGTGGCGATCTTGGCTGGATCACGCAGGGACAGACGGTTGCCGCGTTTGAGAAGGCTGCTTTTAGCACGCCCAAGGGCGCGACTTCAGATTTGGTCAAAACGGAGTACGGATTTCACATTTTGAAGATCCTTGATAAGGAGACGGCGCACACGGTGCCTTTCGAAGAGGTGAAGCCGCAGCTGATGGTGAACACGAAGGCGAACAAGGGCGATGCCGAAGCCAATAAGATCGCAGACAATGTGAGCGCGGCGATCCGGAAATCCAACAAGACTTCTCTCGACGATTTGGCGAAGGAATTCAACTTGGACCTGGCAGAGACGGCTCCTGTGAGCGCTGCCGACCCGTTGCTCTATTTCGGGAACGCACCTGCGGTGAAGGACGAGATGTTCCGTTTACAGCAGGGCCAGGTCAGCATGCCCCTAAAGACCGACCGCGGCTACGTCATCCTTAGTCTCAAGTCCATCGCGCCGCCGCACCCGGGAACGCTCGACGAAGAACGACTCAAGGTTCTTGACAGCGTGAAGCGCGAAAAGGCTTTGCAACTGGCGAAATCCAAAGCCGAGGAGCTCGAAAAGCGGGTCAAGAACGGAGAAAAATTTGACGCCGCAGCCAAGGCCTTGGGGCTGGACGGAAAAACCAGCGATTTGTTCGCCCGCAGCGGCTCAATCGGAGGCGTTGGCAGCGGAAAGCAGCTCGCGGCGGCATTCCAGATGAAACAAGGAGAGGTTGGCCCCATCCTGAATCTTGGCGCGAACTGGCTTGTCTACCGCGTTGCGGAGAAAACCGGGCCAAATCCAGACGATTTTGAGAAGCAGAAGAAGGAGTTAACGCAGCAAGTGCTCCAAGAGAAGCGCGAGTTGGCGTTTGAGTCTTTCCGGACTGCCCTGGACGATCGGCTGAAGAAGGAAGGCAAGCTGAAGATCATGCAAGAGAAGATGAAAAACTTCGGGGATTTGACTTAGGCACTAAATTCCCGTAACCTACACAAAATAAACCGTTTATATTATTGAACACAGGGGCTTGCGTTTCGCGTGGCGGCCCAGTAGCCTATTTGTGTTCCAAGAAGGTCCTTCAAGAGACTTACTTCCATGGCGTCCCAGCCCGGAATCCAAGTTAAATGGTGATCCAATGCCCTCTCCACGTACAAGTGCAAGTCGAAATGACTACCGGTGCAGTATCGAACGTAACCAGGGCGGGAAATATTGCGTGCGAATGCAAGTCTACTACCCCAGACATGCCTGGACTCTTGGGGTGTACTTCCTGGCGGGATCTTTTGACCGGGCGATGAGAAAGCTGGAAGAAGCCCTGGATTATCTTCAAAAAAATGAGGAGAAGCTGTGGTTCTGGGGCGTGGATCGCGCCGAGGACATGGGCTTTTCCGCGGAATTTCTTAAGGAAGCCGGCCTAAAGCTGGATCAGCGGACGGAATTTCCCCGTAAGGCTACAAGCCTGTCGCTTGCGCCCGAAAAGGAAGTGCCCGCGTTTGTGTTGGGGCCAATGCGGAGGGGGCTGGCGGAACTTGTGGAAGCCCCCCGAACCGCGTTGGCCGGAGATTAGAAGAGACTTAGCTCTGTCCCGCAGCGCTCGCTTTCGGCTGTGCGCTCATCTGAGCCATCCATTCGGCCGCGCGGCGCCCCATTTCTTCTTCACTGACATCTTCAACGTGCGTGGCGATTCCCCAATGATGGCCGAACGGATCCACCACTTTGCCATAGCGGTCCCCCCAGAACATGGTGGTGACAGGCATAGTTGATTCGCAGCCCGCGCTGACTGCCTGGTTGAAGAGGGAATCGGCGTCCTCGACATAGAGATAGAGGCTGGCGGAAGGAAGCGAATCCTGCGGGGGAGCAGCCGTCATGCCGGGAAACTCATCGCCCATAAAAATGATGGAGTCGCCGATGTGAAGTTCTGCGTGAGAGACCTTGCCGTCGGGTGAAGTCATGCAGACCCGCTCCACCGCGCCGAACGCAGCCTTATAGAATTGAAGCGCGCGGGCAGCGTCTTTGCAGACGATGCTCGGAGTGATCGTGTGAAAACCTGCAGGGACAGCGCGAACTGCAGAAGCCATGGGAACCTCCAAAAGGAAAGAATTGGCGTGCGGATTGTGGCAGAGGAGGGGAAAGCAAACCGCACGCAGAGAAGTTGTGTACGCCGAGACGAAGTGCAAGTCAACAGAGAAGTGCGGAAACGAGATGCTTTCATTGAAAATTCATGATGGGTCGCGTGACTGCTACGCTTGGGTACATAGGGAAGAGCAAAAGAGAAGGCCGGATACGACTTGCATCGTATCCGGCCTTCTCGCGGAGAGTTGGTCTAGAAGCTGAACCGCAGACCGACCTGCATGACGCGCGGCGTGCCCTGGATCTTAGTAAAATTGGACCAGTCGTTAGGCGGTTGGATATTCAAAAGTTTGGCATCTGGATCCACGGCCAAGTCACTATTGTTAGCGTCGGCCCCCGTCAAGTGTTGGGTATTAGTCACGTTAAAGACCTCCCAGCGGAGTGCAAGTTTCTGTTTTTCGCTCCAGGGCATCGTAAAGATCTTGCTGAGCCCCATGTCGAGGTTTACGTAACCAGGTTCACGGAGTATGTTTCGTTGGCCTGTCTCTCCGGGATACGAAGGACGGTAACTCTGGTAAGCAGCAACCGTGTCGCATCCGAAGAGCTTGGGCGCGTTATTAGCGTCACCGCGGGTTGGGCAAGTCGGAACATGTCCGACCATTGTTACGTTACTCTGAACTTCCCAGTTCGTGGACCATTGGCCTGTATCGTATGGCTGGCCGTTAGGTAAGCCCGTATTCCATCGGTAGATGCCGGAGATTTGCCATCCTCCAATAAGGGCATCCAATCCACGGTTCATGCTGCCGCCAAAGCGCTTACCGCGGCCAATCGGCAACTGATAGATGACGTTCGCATTGATTTGGTGCCTAATGTCGAAGTCCGAGTTGGCATAGTTGTCGTTCGGACGGATGGCGTTCTCGATAAAAGCGCCGCCGTACGTTGTGCTTGTCTGAAGACCCGAAGCATTGTCCAGTGAATGCGAGTAGGTGTAGTTGAAATCCCACTGTAAGTCGTGAAACCGCTGGCGTAGAGAAGCCGAGAAGCCGTGATAATTCGATTTGGCGATGGTTCCCCACGCAGAGAGGGCGCCGTATTGGGGATTAAAGAAATATGGCACGGGGTCCGCTTGGCCGAGCGTTTGCCCCGCATAGTTCTCGATTTCGTCTTGTATGTCGGTCCAGTCATTGGCCCAGAACTGGGCGCCCTCTGCGTACACGGCTTGCGTGTTCGAGGCATTGGCAGGTAGGTCGTAGCCGTTGCTGGCGGTGGTGGCCGCATACCCTGCGGGCAGAATATTTTCGAAGTAGGGAATGGGCTGAATGTTAGCGGGATCTGTGCCCAGTTGGCGCTGTTTTTCTAGCATTGTCGCCGCCGTGTACCAATCCATTCCGGATTTCGGATCGCGCAAGTTGTTCAGGGCCATGACGTCTCGTGTTGCTAAGAGATTCCTTGCCAGCCTACCTATGTAGGAAGCCTGAAATAACATTCCGGCGCCGAATTCACGCTCGAACGTCAGATTGAATTGATAGTGGTTCGGAGCCTGCAAAGCTGTGTCGAGGCCGCTTTCAATTCTGCGTTTAAAGTCCGCGGGTTGCTGGCGCGGAAATGAGACTCCTGAGGGGACCACGATGTTTGGCAGAGTCCGAATATCCTGGTCGAACCCGGTGAACAGGGGCGCGGGCCTTGAGGTCAGGTTAAAGGTATTCGCGGAGATTTCCTGGCGTGAAGTGAAGCCTAGCGTATTGTTCAGGTCAAACTGCGACGCAAGTGCTTCTCCATAATAGTCGTTCATCAGCGCAAAGCCGCCCCGAATCACCGATTTGCCATGGTCGCCGAACAGCGCGTGCCATAAGCCGCCATTAGCTCCTGAAGGTGAATAGGCAACTGAGATGCGTGGCTGGAAGTTATTCTTGTCCCAGTCGTAAAGGTAACCCTTGCCGTTCCCGCCCGCCAGTTTAAGAGTTAGCGGCTGGGTATAAGGTACGCCGTTGAAAGCGCTGGCGATACGGCGCTTCAAGAATTCCTCGGTCGAAATATCGGTCACGACTCCGAACCCATTCGTTTCCTTCACTGGCGTACTGAGTGTGTAGCGGAGGCCGACATTCACGGTCAAATTTCTGGTGATTTTCCAGGTATCCTGAACATAGAAGTCGTAAGCATTTGTATTGAAGGAGCGATTGGTGGGCGTTCCCGACGGAAGGAGCGACCCGTTCGCGCCGAACGTGAATCGCGCGGCATATTGTGTGTAACGGCCTATCAACACCGACCCGGCCGCATCCACGCCATTTTGATTGGACGCAATTTGGTCATACTGATGGGTCGTTGGCGTATCCGTTGTCGGCAGTAGATTGTTCGCGGGGTTCCCAAGGTAGGCTTCAATTGGGTCGGTGACCGCCGTACCTGCAGGAGAGTAGAAAAAAAAGTTTGTGCTGGCTGAGTCGAAGGCATTCGTGAAGCCTTGACGGTTGTTTGAGACGAACCGCAGGTTTGTGCCGAATTTGATGCTGTGGTTGCCCTTGAGCCAAGCAACATCGTCAACGATGTTGTGAACCGGGTTGGTGCGGGTTGTCGCACGGTTGTAGCTTACCGGAGAGAAAACACCTCGGAAGACGATAGCATTGTTTGAGCTGTCACCTTGTTGGCTTAATGTCTGTCTCGTAAGTCCATATCTAAAGCTGTTTACCCAGTTGTTGTTGATCGTCCAATTGTGACTTGCGAGAAGTCCCCAAGGATGCGCCCACACGCTAGGGATCGGAGTGTCCGGGAAAGCCGGGAGAAGATTCGTGTTATCCACGCCCGCGGCCTGCAAGTCATAGTAAGTATTCATCCGGAAAAATGCGCTCATCTTTTTGTTGATGACCCAGTCAAGCCTCGCAAAGTTAGAATTCAATCTGACCGGCGTTGAGGCGTTAAAACGGAACCCTCCCGTCATGATCCCATCCCCCAAGGAATTGTCATTTGACGGATACTTGGCAGCCGCGGCAGCCAGAGTAGCAATGGAAACGGGGTTTGTGTGCACCACATTCCAGACGTTATTGAGCTGAGGCGTAGTGAGCGTAAAGTCTTGAGGAGCTTCGCATGTATCACTAGACGCAGGCTTTCCATTCGGATGTGTGCAACGTTGGGCGTTGACAACCAACTGACCTTGTCCCAATCCAGCCAGAGGAACCAAGGAAGTAACGGCGGTGCCGCTGGCATCTCGCCGTCCCTCATAGCTGTAGAAGAAGAAAAGCCTGTCCTTAGCAATTGGCCCGCCCAGTGCTCCGCCAAAGGTGTTGCGGATGAGCTTTGGACGATCTACGCCGCTGCGATTGTTGAAGAAATCGTTTGCCGAAAAAATCGTGTTTCGATGGAATTCGAAGGCTGATCCATGCCAAGAATTCGAGCCGCTCTTCGTTACAAGGTTGATCTGAGCCGCAGATGACCGGCCTTCATCGGCGTTCGCGCCGACCGTAACCACGCGAAACTCTTCGATGGCTTCTGCTTGCAAGCGCAATACTGGCTTGCCCACGTCGCTCGTCTCCGCATCGTTGATGTCCACGCCGTCTAAGGTGACGTTGGACTGATCGCTTCGCCCCCCTGCGACATACCCGGTTCGCGTGACTTGAGGCTGTAGAGTCAGAAGGGAGAGAACGTTTCGCGATTCCATCGGCAATTGCGTGATTTGTTGTGAAACAAAGTTGTTACCGAGGGTGGCATCTTGAGTATTGATCTGAACCGCGGAAGAAGAAGCTTCTACCTGCACTGTCTCCGTAACGCTGCCCACATCAAGTTTGACATCCAACGTGAGCGCGTTATCTACCAAGGCATGCACGTGGTGAAATTCAGCTTTGCGGAAGCCGGTAGCCAGGACCGTTATTTCGTAGTCGCCAACCGGAACCAACTCAAAACCATAACTGCCGGTTGAGGAGCTTTCCGTGGATCTCGAGAAATTGGTCTCACCATTTGTGATGGTGATGGCTGCGTGAGCGACGGAGGCGCCTTGAGAGTCGGTGACTGTTCCACGGATGGTGGTCGAGCCACCTTGGGCCAGAGCGACTGATTGAGCTATGAAGAGTGCGATGAGGACGAGAACGAACCCAGCCAGAACTTTGCGGCCAACAGAATGCATACGTACCCCTCCTGAGTCGCTGAGGGATGGCCGCGTATGCGGTCACACAAACACGCAAATACGCAAGGGAGAATGGATTTAAAGATGGGAGCTAGCCCACCCGCGAATAGACCTCCACCCCGTCATCCCCGTCGTACCCACTGCCACCACAGAGCGTTGGGAAGTAGATAGTCTCGGAATGGAGCAAAGTCAAGGGGTTTTTGAATATGAAAATGAGGTGCAGCCTATCTAAACTTCTCAAAAAGCAAATTCGCCTTGATGGAAACGTGAGAGCAAGACGATTCTGCCTATTGATTCGAATAGAAATAATTAAGAATTCTTTTCTTAACGTTAACCAGATGATTCGCTGAAGACATGAACCATCACTGAGAAAGAGCGAACTATCGCCACAGGGTGCGTTAGCCCAAACAGAGTTGCCATTGCCTTTAAGCACTCCGAAACATCAATTTCAAACCAGCCCAACGGAAGTTCGGCGTAGAGTAGTGTTGGCAGTGGGTTAGCGATTGTGGTGGCGTGGATTGGCCAGAATCCAGGAATTCAGCAGGGAGCGAATAACGATGACAATCCGAAATCAAGGGGTTGTGAGCTGTATGGCGACCGGTGCATTGCTCTGCGGCGGCATCCTTTTGGCGCAGAAGCCTCCGCGGGATGTAAGCCCGCGGCGTCACCCAAACCTGGCCGCCGCACAGCGATCCTAGATCAGGCGTATCAGAAGATTACGGCGGCACAGGTCGCGAATGAATTTGACATGAACGGACACGCGGCCAAGGCGAAAGAGTTGCTGGAGCAGGCCGACAAGGAATTGAAGGAAGCGGCCGAAGCGGCAAACAAGAACGCCAAGTAGTTGAGTTTAGATCTCGAACGAAAATTGGAAAACAGAAACCCCGTGCGGCCCTCGGCGCGCGGGGTTTTGTTTGGATGAGAAAGAGCCGAGTCAGAATGGCTTCGGATGGGCGGCGAGCGTTTCGCGGAACGCGTTCAAATTGGATTTGTCCACGACAGCGGTGCCGGTATCGACCCACTTCGGCAGAGGACCGGAAGGCGCAGTGCGCCAGTCTTTGAATTCATGGACGGCGTTGTGATGGAGGTCATCGGCGAACTTCACGCCATAGTAGCTCATGGCGTACGGCTTTTGCGTGATGGTCGCGGTGATTACGCCTCGCTCAATCCAATCCAGCGTCGAAGGATCTTTGTCGAACGCAACCACGGGGATTTTGCCCTGCATGTCCATGCGGTGAAGCGCTTCCGCAACGCCAGAACCTCCGGACGCCTCAAGGCAAACAACACCATCAAAACTTGCCTTCGCTTTGATCAACGCGGAAATACTGTCGTTTGCGACGCGAGGATCGCCGTTGTCATCCATGGTCTGGATGATTTTGATGCCGGCGTATTTCTTTACGGCTTCGGCGACGCCGCGCGCGCGTTCGTCTAGGTTGAGCTGGCCGGGAATGGTTACCACGACGATTTGGCCTTTGCCCTTCAGAATTTCCGCCATTCGTTTGCCGCTTTCCTGGCCAGCGCGGAAATTGTCAGTGCCAATAAAGAGAACTCGCTTCGAATCCGGCGCGTCGGCGTCCACAGTGATTACGGGAATTCCGCTTGTAACCGCCGCATTGATTGCATCTTGAAAGAGGTCTGGTCTGGAGACCGAAATCAAAATGCCCGCGGGGTTTTCGCTGACAGTTTTCTGAAACGCGCGCAGTTCTTCCTGCGGGTCAAATTTTTCCGGACCGACTAGTTCGGCTTTGACTCCCATCTGCTGTGCGACATCGCGAAGGCCCGCTTCCGCTTCCTCCCAGTAAGGGAGTTTGGAATTTACCGTGACGAGTACGTATCGCTCCTTCTCCTCGTGATACGGCTTCTGACAGGACGTTGTGCTGAAAACCACGCCAAGCAACAAGATGAAGACGAGCGGGCGACGGCTTCGCATGGGAGCCTCCTCAATCGAGATTTTCAACTATGGAGAACATCGTCGAGTTACCGGGGATACATACGGTGCAGATGGGGGAAGCCTACCACAGTCCGGCGGAGAGGGATGCAAGAAGAAAAGAGATCCCGCCCCCTCCAGAGGAGCGAGCGGGTGAGGATGCCGTTATGTCGGTTGCGTAAAGCTATTCTGCTTTTTTGACGACCGCGCACGCGATTCTGGCCGGAGAACCGGAAGATCCGGGCGCCGCGATCGCGTGAATTACAATAGAGGTACCGCCGTTGCTGAAAACGGAGTTAGGCTCATCGCCCATGCTGACATTGGGTGCGACGACGCTGACGTGTGCAGAGCCGTCGGCTGCGATGATCAACATGAAGTCGGGAATGTCGCCTGCAGGCATCGTTGAGTGATCGTGAGCGGCGGCATTGGCGGGACTGAAGTGCGGGCCCGCGGACTTAAAGTCCGGCGCTTCGCATTTGGCTACTTGATGAATGTGGATGGAATGATCTCCCGGAGGCAGACCCTTGACGTCCAATTTGATTTTGACGCCATGCCCGGTATCAGAAAGGGTTGCGGTGCCGACGGACTGACCTTCCGCATTTTTGAACTCTGCAGTGACCGGTTTGGATGCTGCCTTCGAATGAGTTTCCTGAGCGGCCGCACCAACAACAGCCACAAAAGAGGACAAGGCGGCACACACCGACAGTCTGTACGCGATACGCTTCATGGGAACTCTCCTATACGAGCTTTAGAGATGGATGCCCTACGGGCCTGGTCAAGTACAAGTCTAGCCGCGGAAACACAACTTGCGCGCAGCGTGTCACCAGAGGGTTAAGGCGGCTGTCAGCGATAGAACTGGGGAAACTCGCGCTTCAGCAATTCGAGTTTGGGCATATCCATCGCGCGGATGTAACCGTCGTCGGGATGATGAACGAGATAGTCTTGGTGATAATCCTCCGCGTCGTAAAAGACTGGAGCGGGTACGACCTGCGTCACAATGGCGTGCTTATAGAGTTTCGCTGCGTTGAGCTGAGCGATATACACCGTGGCAATTTCCTTCTGCTCTTCCGACGTATAAAAAATTGCCGAGCGATACTGCGTTCCGATATCTGGCCCCTGGCGATTTTTTTGCGTCGGGTCGTGGGCGACGCCGAAGAAAACCATCAAGAGCTGGCCGTAGGTGATGCGCGAACGGTCGTAAACGACACGCACGCTTTCCGCGTGTCCTGTCGAACCGGTACAAACGAGCTTGTAGTAAGGATGCTCGACAGTTCCGCCGCAGTAACCGGCTGTGACTTTCTTGACGCCCATAACGTGTTCGAAAACGGCTTGCGTGCCCCAAAAGCAGCCGCCGGCAAAGACGGCGACTTCTTCCGAAGATTTTGCTGCGAGCGTGGCATCCACGGCCGGGGCCGGCAACGGAGCTCTTGGCGCGGCAGGAACTCCCGATACGGCGCGGACGCCGTACCAAACCAAGTATCCGACGACGGCGATCGTCACCAGGACACGAGGAAGCGAGGGCGATTTTAGGGAAGTTTCCATAATTTAACTCAGATTACTCCGCGGAATCTCTTTGAACAATATCGCTAGCTTTGGAGTTAGATGCATAAGACGAAGGCTGGATACGGCAAGGTGGCGTGAGAGTTGCAAATTGCATGTGTATGATTGCATCGAAACGCGCAGCCGCTGGGGTGCATCCTAAAGGAATCTTAGGTTGGTTCAGGAGAGCAAAGCGATGAGAGTTTTTTGGAGGGCATTCACGATGTTGACGGCAGTAGTTTTGCCGGGTGCTGGAAGCGCGCAAGTTACACGTGGAAACAAGCCGGACTTGCCCAAGCCTTTCATGACGCGATCCGCCGGAAATGGACCGGACGATGTAAAACGGCCACGCGGATTTCTCCCGACGGTTCCGCAAGGATTTCAAGTCAACGTCTACGCAGAGGATTTCAAGACGCCGCGGTGGCTGATCGTCGCGCCAAACGGCGATTTGTTTGTTGCGGAATCTGGAGCAGGGCGCATTGAGATTCTACGCGACCCAAAGCACACGGGGGGCGCGCAAGAGCGCGAGACGTTTGCGAGCGGCATGCGCTATCCCTTCGGAATCGTTTTTCACGACGATTATGTGTACATCGGGAACACCAATGAAGTAGTGAGATTCCGCTACGATCCGAAAACTTCCAAGAGGCTGGGAGAAGAGGAAAAACTTTTAGCCGTGCCGGCGGGCGGCCACGCCACGCGCTCACTAGCCATCACGCCGGACGGAAAACATCTTTTGATTGGCGTCGGGTCCGCGGGAAATATCGAGACGGACGACCCACCGATTCGCGCGGCGATCACGATCTGCGATTTGGATGGCAAGAATGCGAGGCAGTATGCAACGGGGCTGCGGAATCCCGTCGGACTCGCGTTAAATCCAACGACGGGGCAGGTCTGGACCTCGGTGAATGAGCGAGATGAACTCGGCGACGATTTGCCGCCTGACTATTTCACGTCGGTGCAAGATGGCGGATTCTATGGATGGCCGTACAGCTATATCGGTTCGAACGTCGATCCGCGCGTAAGGCAGGAGAAGCCGGACCTTGTGGCCCGCGCCATTATTCCCGACGTTCTGCTCGGCGCGCACGTGGCGCCACTGCAGTTTGCGTTTTATACGGGGAAGCAATTTCCGGAAGCGTTTCGGGGAGGAGCGTTTATTGCGGAGCACGGATCGTGGAACCGGGCAAAGCGATCGGGATACCAGGTTGCGTTTGTCGGATTCAAAGACGGGAAAGCGGCGCAAGATCCGGTGCCGTTCCTTACAGGTTTTGTGCCGGACCCAGGGAAAGGGCTTGTGTATGGACGCCCCGTAGGCGTTGCAGTTCTACCGGACGGATCGCTCGTGGTCTCGGATGACGGGCCGGGAATTCTCTATCGTGTCAGTTACGGGAAATAGATTTAGTTCACGGTGAGTGTGAGCGTGATGCTTTGCGCAGGGACGTTGCTCGCGGTTGCGGTCACGATGATCTGATAGTTGCCCTTGGGTGTGACTTGAGGTGGAGGCGGCGGCGTGACCACCGTGGTTGCCGTGCTGCCGCCGCCGCAACCAGACATACCCGTCACAAACAGAACAAAAAAGATGAGCGACGCATAAACGCCGGCTCTGCGCACCCGAAGCAAGGGTTGACACCGCATAATCCACACGACAAGAAGTAGTAGAGTTGCCGCAAATGGAAACGGGCTCGTGCGCCAGTCAATGCGCGAAATCGGAATCTGAGGGAATTGCCCAGTGGCGCTCCCTGTTGTGGAAACCGTGACGCTGAAGGGTAGCGGATTTGACGACGTGACCGTGAACGTCCCCGAGGAAATCGGCGGCGTTTGTCCCGGTGATGCTGGTCACAGCCAGATTAATCGCGAGAGATTGGTCGCCGTTGTTTACCAGGTGGAGGACAAGAATCACGGGCTGGCCGTCGGTAACGGTGCCGAAATTCAACGAAGGCAGCGTAAAGGCGGCATTCGGGCCGCCAATTGCTTGAATGGGTATGCCGGAAGTGGCGATGTTGCTTGCCGCGCCGCCGGATGAAAAGGGCGACCTCCGTGGCAAAACTAGATGGCAAGCTGGTTCTTGAGACCGTGAACGGATTCCTGCAGACGATGCGACCGCAAACATCGCCTAGTCTGGTGCTGGATATGAGCGCGGTTTCGTTTCTTGATTCCGCGGGCGTGGGAGCGCTTGTGCAGCTTTTCGTGCATCGGCGCAATCAGGGGCAGAAATTCGCGCTGGCAGAGCTGACACCGCAAGGCATGGCAGTGATGCAAGTGGCCGGATTGCTGAAGTTGCTGCCGGTGTTCGCTTCCGTTACGGAAGCGGCGCAGCAGACCAACTAGGTTTGGGCGTCCTTCAAAATCTTCACAAGCTCGGTTGCCGCGTGCGGTAAGCGCGCGCCTCTGCGCGACACCAGGTAAACGTGTCGCGGTAGGTTCATCTGGCGCACCTTCACTTCCTTCATCCAGCCGTGATCAATCTCCCATGCCACACACATGCGCGGCACAATCGCGACCCCCATGCCCATCTGGACGAAACGCTTGATGCTTTCGATCGTGGGCATTTCGGTCGGCATATTCAGGACGGTGCGGTGGCGGGCGAAAAGCTCGATCACCCGACGGCGGAATGGCGACTCCACGATATGCGCAACGAAGGACTCACCGCCGAGGTCGGCCACGTCCACTTCCCGACGCTTGGCAAGAGGATGCTTGGGCGGAACGACTAGCGTCAGTTCGTCTTTGAGAATTTCCGTCGCTAGCAATTGCGGATCGCGCGGCACGTAGGAAACGGCGCCAAGATCGAGGCGATAGTTTAGAACTTCATGGGGAATGTCACGGGAAAACATCCGGTGCACGCGAATCTGCACACCCGGGTGGAGATCGCGAAACTTGGCGATGGCCGGCATCAGCGCGTGGATTGAGCTCTCGTTAACGCCGAGAGAAAGCTCGCCGCGCTGGAGGCCTTCGAGTTCGCTCAGTCCTTTTTTTACTTCATCCCGCAGGTTAATGAGGCGTTCGGCGTAATCTTTTAACAGCGTGCCCGCATCGGTCAGGCGCACGGGGCGCGCGCCGCGTACAAAAAGCCGCTGGCCCAAATCCTCTTCCAGCTTTCGAATGGCAAGGCTGACCGCGGGCTGAGTGCGGAAGAGGCGCTCGGCCGCCCGGGAAAAGCTGCCCTCGCGGGCGACGGTCAGAAAGACTTGGAGCTCACTGAGGTCCATATTGGCCAGTGGAAGCATTATAAGGCACGATTATCAAATGCAGAACAAAGATAAATTTGACCAGAGGGTGCTCTATTTGCGTTACTTAGTGTAGGTGAACAGCTATGGACGTTGTGCGTATTTTCGACACGACCCTGCGCGACGGCGAGCAGTCGCCCGGTTTTTCGATGAATACGGAAGAAAAAATCCGTATGGCGAAGCAGCTTGCTGCTTTGAATGTGGATATCATTGAGGCGGGGTTTCCGATCTCCTCCAGGGGCGATCTGGAGGCGGTGCAAGCAGTAGCAAAAGAAGTCCGAACGGTACCCATCGCGGCGCTGGCCCGAGCCAAGAAGCAGGATATTGATGCGGCGGTGGAAGCGCTGAAGCCTGCTGCGTCCTCCCGTTTGCACATTTTCCTGGCGACCTCTGACCTTCACCTCCAGGTGAAATTGAACATGACCCGCGAGCAGGCGCTCGAAGCGATCGGGTCGATGATTCGCTATGGCCGCCAGCACGTTGCGGAAGTGGAGTTTTCGGCCGAAGACGCCGGGCGCACGGACATAGATTATCTTTGCCAGGTTTGCAAGACGGCGGTCGAGGCGGGCGCCACGATTTTGAATCTGCCGGACACCGTCGGGTACGCAGTGCCGGAAGAATATGGCGAGATGTTCCGCCGCGTGCGCGCGTATTTAGGCGATTCGCCGAACATCGTCCTCAGTGCGCATTGCCACGACGATCTGGGTCTTGCCGTCGCCAATTCACTGGCCGCGGTTCGCGCGGGCGTGCGGCAGATTGAATGCACCATCAATGGAATCGGCGAGCGCGCTGGAAACGCCTCGCTCGAAGAGATTGCCGTGGCGCTTGCGGTGCGTAAGGAGAGCTTCGGCGCGCAGACGAACATTGAGCTGAGCCAGCTTTTCCCTGCGAGCCGCCTGCTCACGGAAATTACCGGAGCGGTGGTTGCGCCAAACAAAGCGGTGGTGGGGGCAAATGCGTTTGCCCATGAGGCCGGAATTCACCAGGACGGCATCATCAAGAATCCGCAGACGTATGAAATCATTTCTCCGGAAACAGTTGGCGTACCGTCGCGTTCCCTGGTGCTCGGAAAGCACTCGGGACGCAACGCACTGCGCACGACACTCAAGGATTTGGGATACGAAGCGACCGATGCGGAACTTGCCGAAGTCTACCGGCGCGTGACGGCGCTGGCAGACAAATCGAAAACAGTGCGCATGCGCGACATTGTCGGCATTGCGCATGAAGTCATACGCCGCGGCGCGGGCCCGGTTGCGGCGGAGGCGACTTCCGCAGCCTAAGCGCGTTTCTGCCCACAATTTTTCTTGGTTTTTTCGGGGAACCCCATGAAGAAGACCATCGTGCTGTTGCCCGGCGACGGCATCGGCCAGGAAGTGACGCGTGCTGCGGCCACTGTCCTGCGCGAGTGTGCGCACGAATTCCATCATCAATTTGATTTCGAAGAGCAGCCGGTCGGAGGCGCGGGAATTGACGTCACCGGAACGCCGCTGCCGAATGCGACACTCGACGCTTGCAAAAAAGCCGATGCGGTTTTTCTTGGTGCGGTAGGCGGGCCCAAGTGGGATTCGCTGCCTGTAGGGAAGCGGCCGGAGAGCGGACTGCTGGCGCTTCGGCAGGGCATGGGGCTGTATGTAAATGTGCGTCCCGTGAAGTTGCTGGAGCCGCTGCGCGGAATGTCGCCACTGAAGCCGGAGCGGTTGGGTGACCTGGACATTGAAATTGTGCGCGAACTTGCCGGAGGAATCTATTTTGGCGAACGTGGAAACACGACGGAAGGCGGCAAAGAGCGCGCTTGGGACACGGAATCGTACTCAGCGCAGGAAGTAGAGCGGATCGCCGCGTTTGCCTATGCACGATCGGAGAATCGCTCGCGCCGTTTATGCTCCGTGGACAAGGCGAATGTGCTTGCGAGCTCGCAGCTTTGGCGGCGTACGGTGACCGCGATGAACACTGTCTATCCGTCGGTCAAGCTCGAGCACATGTACGTGGACAACGCCGCAATGCAACTGACGCTCAAACCGTCGCAATTTGATGTGATGCTGACCAGCAACATGTTCGGCGATATTTTGAGCGACGCAGCCGCGGCGCTTGTTGGGTCTATTGGACTGATTCCTTCGGCAAGTTTTGGAACGACCGCGCCGCTGTTTGAGCCAATTCACGGTTCGGCACCGTCACTGGCTGGGACGGACTCTGCGAATCCAATCGGCTCCATCCTGAGTGCCACGATGATGCTGCGCGACGCATTCGGGCTTTCCCTGGAGGCGGATTGGATCGAACAGTCAGTTGTGCGCGTTCTTCAAGCTGGCCACCGCACGCCGGACCTTGCCGGCCCCGGCACAAAGGCCGTTGGAACGACAGGATTTATGGAGATTCTGCACGTCGAAATGCAGCGTACTCTGGAGCACGCGGAGCGCTACGGCTGGGGCGTTTAGCGGTTTCCACTAGTTGCCTGCAAAAGGCGACCAATAGCTTTGGCCTTGAATGACAAGGCTGCACCCCCCTCTCCCCGGTTCCCCCGAGTTTCCCCGGAATGGAAGGAAACATGCGCTTCTTTCCCTGAATCAAGTGCAGGCCGCTTTCCGAACGTCGAGAAGAACCAACTCGCAACGTCCGGGACCGTCTCGTAACACTCCTGTCCGTCTCGTCACCTTTAGCTTGCGAAAGCGGCTGCCTGGATCCTACGCTGGGGGCATGAAGACACTTGTCAGCAAGAATGCCCTGAAGAGGATGGCGCTCTGCGTATTCTTCCTGTCAGCACTTCCGATTGCCCAGAGCGCGGAACCGATCACGATCCCCATGACGGCCGACCACTGGCAGACCAAGGAGAACGCGGAGTTTCTCCGGCAGCTGGGCTTTTATCACGGCTTGATGCGACTGAACAGCGGCAATGCGGTACTCAAAGACATCACGTTCAGCGACGGAACGATCGAATTCGACGTCAATACGATCGGGCGGGGCGCACCCGGAATAGCCTTTCGTCAGCAAGACGAAGGCAATTTCGAGCTCTTATACCTTAGGCCCGATCCGAGCTGTCCGGCCTTTCGAGCCTGCATACAGTATGCGCCGCAGACTCATGGTGTCCTGCTATGGGACCTCTTTCCGCAATATCAAACACGGGCGCCGCTCCGGGAGAACGGGTGGAACCACATAAAGATGGTCATATCCGGCAGGCGGATGAATGTTTTCGTGAACGATGCCACATCGCCCACACTGGAGGTCGGCAGCTTAGAGGGGGACGCGATGAAAGGCGGCCTGCGAGTGCAGGGGCCAGGCACTTTCGCAAACATGGTGATAACTCCCGATGCAGTGGACGGTCTTTCTCCGGAGCCGGCCAGAGATCCGCTGGATGGGGACCGCGGCCTGGTTCGGAACTGGCGTCTCTCAACGTTTTCCGCGCTGCCGAATGGCAAGGACGCCATGTATAACGAAATGCCCGGTGCTTCGCAGGGATGGAAGACCATCAGCACGGAACGGAACGGGCTGGCAAATCTCAGCCGCGAGTATGGCCGGCCTCTGCCTGAGCCGAACCGAGCCGTAGCATGGCTGAAGACGACGATAACGTCAGACAGGAGGCAAACGAAGAAGGTAGATATTGGATGGACGCGCGAACTGTGGGTATTCGTGAACGGGAAACTGGTGTATGCCGACAAAAACTTGTTTGAGGTGGAAGGAGCGAGAAAATTTCCCGACGCGCGATGCTCGCTGGAGAATGGCTCCTTCCCATTGCCTTTGGAAGAGGGCGATAATGAGGTCGCTGTCGCAATCGCGAACGATTTCTTCGGATGGGGATTGATGCTGCGTCTGGCTGATCCGGCAGGAGTTCATCTGGCAGCAAAGTAACAAACCGATGGCTGTCAAACAATGGATGAAGACCCGTCCGGGCCGCGTTGTTCTTGCGGCTCTAGGATGGACGATTCTCGGCTGTTTGTTTGCCTTGCCGGACCTTTCTTCAGGCGGCGACCGGCGCCACGCTCTGCTCTTATCTCTCACGCTATGGTGGTCCTGGGGTCTGGTCACACCTCTCATTCTTTGGGTGGACCGGCGGATTCCTGTTTCCAGCAAGCGACTTGGTCTACGACTTCTGGCGCATTTGCTTCCGAGCCTGCTGGTAACGTCTGTGTACGTTTATGTTTTGGGGGCGATTCGCGCCGCGGTCGGGATAAATGCATGGAATGGGTTGCCTAGCATCAGGGTTCTCGTCGATTCGCTGCGAAGCCTGTTTCTCTGGAACTGGCTCATCTATTGGCTGATTTTGGGAGCCTGGCAAGCATATCGCTATTACGATCACTATATTGCCGGTGAGTTGCGTCTGGAGCGTTTGGAAAAAAACTTCTCGGAGGCTCGCCTCAACGCCCTTCGCATGCAGCTTGATCCGCATTTTCTCTTCAATGCCTTGAATACGATTTCTTCTCAGGTGGAGCGTGACCCCAAGTTAGCCAGAAGAATGATCGAACACCTCGGCGATCTACTCCGCATGTCGTTAGAGTCCAAAGACAGACAGGAAGTTCCGTTGGCGGAGGAGTTGGCTTTTCTAGAACACTATCTGGCGATCCAGAAAATCCGATTCGGGGATCACCTGAAGATCGAGATTCGTATTGCTCCCGAGGTGAAACTCGCCTCCGTGCCGTGTCTATTGCTTCAGCCCTTGGTAGAGAACGCGATCCGGCACGGCATCTCAAAGCGCTCTTCGGGCGGGACGCTCGTGCTCGCCGCAGAGCGGGTCGAGAATCGGCTGGAGATTCACGTGTTGGATGATGGTGTGGGACTGCCCCGCCAGTGGAGCCTGGAAAATTCTGCCGGGGTAGGATTGGCAGTGACAAGGCAACGCATTGCAACGCTGCACCCCAACGGAGCAAGCCGGTTTGTGGTCAGGGGCCGGGCCAGCGGCGGCACGGAAGTGGAGATAGCATTGCCCTTCAACCCGATAGGAGAGGGGAACCGTGACTCCATCCCCGCTTGAACAAATCCGCGTGTTGGTTGTCGATGATGAAAAGCCGGCACGACAGCGGCTCATGGATCTTCTTCGCAACGACTCACAAGTCGGCGACGTCCTTGAAGGCGAAAACGGAGTCGCCGCAGTGGACATTATTCAGAGGGAACACCCGGACCTCGTATTTCTCGACGTGCAAATGCCAGAACTCGGCGGATTGGAAGTGATTGATGCAGTAGGACCACAGCAGATGCCATTCACGGTCTTTGTCACGGCGTACGATCAGCATGCGATCCGAGCTTTCGAAGTGGATGCTTTGGACTATCTGCTGAAGCCGTTCAGCGACGAGCGCTATGAGGCTGCAATGGCTCGCGCGAAGGCACGGCTGAACGAACGGGGCCTTGGTGAGTTCGGAAAACAGATGCTGGATATGGTTTCAAGGCTGGCTACGCGCGACGGCTGGCTCGACCGCTTTGTCGTCAAATCTGGTGGGACGACGCGCTTCGTAAGAGCCGCGGACATTGATTGGATCGAAGCGGCGGGAGTGTATGCAAGCCTGCACGTTGGTGGAAAAGAGCTGCTTTATCGCGCTAGCCTGCACGACCTCGTGGAAAAACTGGACCCAAGGCGCTTTATTCGAATCCATCGCTCCGCCATAGTCAACATCGAAAGCGTCTTGCATCTCGAACCGCTGTCCCATGGCGAGTTTGAAGTGGTTCTGAAGAATGGATCGCGCACGCGCGTCAGCCGCACGTATCGGACGCAGCTGGAGAAGAGGCTCGGGCAGCCGCTTTAACAGCCGCAAGAGCCTCTCCTCACATGCCTTGCGATAAAGCCTTTGGGATGATATTTTTCAAAAGGACTGCAAAGGGGTCCGCTCCCGGAAGAGTCAGGGGCGGTGCCGTCGAGAGCATTCAGGTGAGAAAGCGCCTCGCCGGAGCAGTCGTCCCAGATGTTCCAGACCTAAACAGGTGCGAACAGGTTACAATCCAGACCGTTCGGAGTGTCTTGTAACGCCAATTTTGCTCGCATAGACCCGGGCCAGGAATGCCGAATCTCGTTTCCCAATTGGAGAAGAACCAGCCGCCCAGTGGAGCGGCCGCGCCGGTCTATTGGCGCGTAGAAGGATCGTTGCTGGAACTGACTACTCTGCGGCAGATGGGTTTCTTCACCTGGCACGGGCAGAGTTTTTCGGAGCGATGGAAGCGCCGCGCCGGAATGGCCGCGATGGTGTTGCTCCGCCCCGCGGCCTATATCGCCGGGCGCACGTTCGCGACGCGGCTGCTGTATACGCTTTTGCGCGGCGTGACCCAGGATCGTCTGGATTTGCTCGGCGAGGAATATTTCCACTACATCCTCAAGCCAAAACTGCGGAAGCCGGCCGTAGAAAAATTGCGCGAAAGCATTGCCGCAGGGCAGAAGGTCGTTCTCGTGGGGCAATCGCTGGACCACGTGCTGCGTCCGCTTGCGGTTCATCTTGGCGTTGAAAAATTCATTTCCAATCGGCTTGAGTTTCGTGATGGCGTAGCGACGGGCCGTTTGCTGAAGCCGATTGTGAAACCGCGAGGACCGCTGGCATGGATTGCGAGCGGCTCGACAGATGGACGTATTGCGGCGGAAAAGCTGGCTGCGGATCTCGGCTGGAGTGATGTGAGCTTAGCGGTTGAAGCCACGCAGACAGCGGAGCGACCGGAGACTTCGAGTGCGCGCACCGTTGTGCTGTTCGATAGCGCGCCGCGGGTCGAGCGTTTGTCCGTCCGAGAGAGTCTTTCCGGAAAACATTTGATGTTGATTGGCGTGACGGGCTTTATCGGCAAGGTCTGGCTGGTGGATCTCCTTCAGCAAGTGCCGGACATTCGAAAGATTACGCTGTTGATTCGACGGAATCGGACAACGACAGCGCGGCGTCGCTTTGAAAAAATTGTCGAAGAGTCTCCCACTTTTGATGTGCTGCAGGAAATTCATGGCCGGGGGTTGGGGCAGTTTCTGAAAGAAAAAATCGAGGTCGTTGAGGGTGACGTAAGCGCGCCGGGACTCGGTCTTGAGGCGGCGACGCGCGAGCGTTTGGGCAAATCGCTGGATGTTGTCGTGAACAGCGCGGGCTTAACCGATTTCAATCCGGACTTGCGCGATGCCCTCTCCTCGAACGTGGACTCGACATTGCACCTTGTCGAGTTTCTGCGTTCTTCTGATCATGCGGCGCTTATGCATTTATCCACGTGTTACGTGGTTGGCGAGCGCGATGGCCGCGTGCAAGAAGAACTCAGGGAGAATTACAACCCGACAGACGACCCGCGTTTTGATTCGGAGCGCGAGATCGAATCGGTACGCACACTGATTCGCAGCGTGGAGGAACGGGCGCAAGGGAATGAATTGGCGCGTGCGTTGCGCCGCCAGGCTTTAGGAAAGGGCGCGGACGAATCGAAAGTGGAAGCAGGAGAGCTCGAAGGCGTTGTGCGGCGCAACCGCTTGCGCTGGGAACGCAACCGACTCGTGCGCGCTGGGATGAAGCGTGCCCAGCGACTCGGCTGGCCGAACACTTATACGTTCACAAAAAGTCTCGGCGAGTCCATCCTCGCGCGGCGTGGAAAAGATTTGCCGATAGCTGTCGTGCGGCCTTCCATTGTGGAGAGTTCGACCCGCACACCGTTTTCCGGCTGGAATGAAGGAATCAATACCTCCGGGCCGCTTTCGTATCTGCTCGGAACAAACTTCCGGCAGCTTCCTTCGAACGAGAAAAAATGTCTCGACGTAATCCCCGTAGACATGGTTTGCCGCGGAATGACCCTGATCGCGGCTGCGCTCGTTCAGCGTAAGAACGCGCGCTTGTATCAGCTCGCGACTTCCGGCATCAATCCATGCAACATGGGACGCAGTATTGAGCTGACCGGCCTCGCGCATCGCAAGCATTACAAAACGCAGCAGGGAATTGATCACTGGTTGAAAGTGAAATTCGAAACGATCCCGGTTTCGAAGCAGCGGTACGAGCGGCTTTCGATTCCGATGCAGAAAGCAGTCGTTAGCGGAATCAATCGCGCCGCAGGAGTCTTGCGATTCAAGAAATCGCCGCTGGCGAAAGCCGAACGGGATTTGAATCGAGCGGAAAAGCTCATCGAATTGTACGAGCCGTTTATTTTGCACAACGAACATGTTTTCGAATGTGAAAACGCGCGGCTGCTTTCGGCCGCTCTGAGTCCGGAAGAGCGAAAGCTTTTTGCTTTTGATCCTGAATCCATCGATTGGTGGGACTACTGGATCAACGTGCACATTCCGGCGTTGCGCCGCTGGTGCTATCCGTTGATGGAAGGACGTCCGCTGGAATCGCGGCAGCCGCGGCAACTTGAGTGGGGCGCGGATTCTATCGCCGCGCGCGCGTTCTCTGGAACAGGGAAGACCGCCTAAGCCCATGGCGATTTTTCTTACGGGTTCGACCGGATATTTGGGCAGCTATCTTGCGGCGGGACTCCTCAGCGGCCATCGTGATTCGCTCAATCTCCTTGTGCGCGCGAAATCGGAGCAAGAAGCCCACGAACGCTTGTGGCAGTCCTTGCAGCTTCATTTTGAGTTCCCGGAATTTCGTGACTATCTCGCGGCTCGCGTTCGAGTCTTTCGTGGAGATCTCACGAGCGAGCGTTTCGGCCTAGCTGACGGCGAATATCGCAAGTTGATGGAAACTACTGATTCGCTGATTCACTGCGCGGCATCGCTCAACAGAAAATCCGAAAGACAATGCATGAACGTGAATCTGCGCGGTTCATTGGAGGTAATCCAGCTCGCGCGGCGCATTCAAGATCGCAACGGCCTTCGGCGGTACTCGCACGTTTCGACAGTGGCGGTGGCCGGTATACGCCAGGATGAAGTCGTCCGCGAGGATGAAGCCATTGACTGGGCGCGCTCCGATTACGATCCCTACGCGCGCACGAAAAAGTTCTGCGAACACATGGTGCATCAACTGCTTCCCGATGTTTCGCGTACGATTTTTCGTCCCGCAATTGTCCTTGGTGACAGCCGCAAGCCGGAAACGACGCAGTTCGATATGGTGCAGGCGTTCAGCGTGCTTGCGAGCCTACCCGTACTACCACTTCGACCGGATGATCGCATTGACATCGTCCCCGCAGACTACGTTGGCAAAGCCATCGTAGCGATTCACCAAAAAGGATCGGCCGCGCACAACACGTATCACCTTTCCGCGGGAACCGGCTCGCAAACTTACCGCGAATTGACCGACGCCCTTGCGAAGGACGGCGGTTGGCGCAAACCGATGTACGTTTCGTCGCTAGGTTCTCCGTTTTCCGGAACCGTGAATTGGCTTTCGCGAAAGAAAAGCAGCCTCGGACGCGGCGCCTCATTGCTGAAAGTGTTCTGGCCCTACCTGGTTTGGAATACTGTGTTTGATAATTCGCGAGTGGTGGCAGAATTGGGCGGAGAAATGCCGGCGAAGTTCTCGGCGTACGCATATCCTCTGCTGCGGTTCAGCCGCACGAATCGTTTCCGGTATCCGGCGAGGCCGTGGCCCGCTGAGAGCGCCGCGGCCCGGAGCGCAAGCGGGAGTTTGGGAGCATGACGGATTTTCTTTTGGTGATGTGGGTGAGCGCGCTTATCGAGTTGACGCGCTTGCAATGGATGCTCGGCGGCGGTAAGCGCTGGCAGCCCGGCGAAAAGCTCCGCCTGCTTTTTGCGGGCTACAACGGCACACGCAATACCGGCTCCGATGTTCGAGTGAACGAGATGCTGCGGCAGATCCGCCATGTGCTTGGCGCGGAGAACACAGACTTCAGCGTGATGACCCAGAGTTTTGACCGCACACGCGGCTATTTCGAAGGGACGAAGCAGGTTTTTCTGCCGGACGTTTTCCCGCCATTTTTGTACCGGGAAACGAGAAAGAATCACGGTGTCATCGCTTGCGAAGGCTCAATGTTCAAGAGCAAATTCGCCAACGCTTTGACTACTATGATGATCGGTTCGCTGGGATTTGCTTCGTCTGAAAATAAGATCTCCGTGGGTTATGGTGCGGAAGCGGGGCAAATGGATTCGCTCATTGAAAAAATGTGCGCGAGCTACGTGCGCGATTCTCTGGTCATAACGCGCAATCCGGAATCGCAAAACGTGCTGGGCGGACTCGGCATATCGACGGAACTCGGCACGGACACTGCATGGACGTTTGAACCACACCCGCCCGCATACGCCCGCAAAACATTGAGCGATGCAGGCTGGGATGAAAAGACACCCGTTCTCGTGCTCTGCCCGATTCATCCGTTTGTGTGGCCTGTGAAAGCTTCCATCGCAAGATATCTTGCACGCGTCACGACAGGTGCTTACAAAACCAGCCAATACCGTACCGTTTATTTCCACGAGTCAGGCGAAGAAGTTGATAGGAAGTACAAGAAATACATAGACGGGTACATCGAAGCCACGAAGGCATTTCAACAGAAACACCGCGTCTTTACTATTCTCGTGGCGATGGAACGCCTAGACGCCGTCGCCTGCCGCGACATCGCCGCGCAAATTCCGGGCACGCCGATCTTTACCTCCGACGATTACGACATGTATCAAATCGTTTCGATTCTGCGTCAATGCTCGTACATGGTTTCGTCGCGCTATCATGGCATCGTCACCTGCATGCCGAGCCTCGTCGCTTCTGCCGGCGTCACCATGGATGAGCGGATCCGCAATCTAATGCGCGAGCGCGGACACCAGCACCTGTTCCTGACCGTGGACGATCCCGAACTCGGGCCCAAACTTCTTCAAATCATGGAAACGCTCGTTGCGGAGGCAGATTCCGTCCGCGACGGCATTGCGCGTACGGTGGTCGGCAATCTAAAAGTTATGGCGCGCATGGGAACGATTTTGGAAGACGTAGTGCGACGCCAGTACCCAGAGTTTCCTCTGCAGAGCGGCGTGCGCAGTTGGGAAGAATATCTGCCGCCGTTGGGCGAGACTTTGTCGCAACTCGCCGAACGCTACGATACTTCGGACGCCGCTATGGCCGCGGCGCGCTAACCGCCGATGCCGAATTTCCTGGAAACAATTTTCAGCCAATTGCAGCGCTCCGCTGATCGTGTCGTGTTGCGCGAAGTGCGCGGCGAACAAATCGTTTCTGTCACAGGAAGAGAACTTCTCGAACGCGTGCAGTGCGCGCGCTCCTTCTTGCGTGCCCGTGGAATTCAGCCGGGCGACCGCTGCGGGTTGCTTGGCGCGAATTCCATCTCGTGGATTGTGTGCGACCTCGCGCTCATGGCGGAAAAAGCCATCGTCGTTCCGCTTTACTCACGACAAGCCGCAGCGGATCTCGTAGGCATGCTCAAAGATTGCGGTCCGCGCTTGTTGCTCACAGCGGACGAATCGCTTGGCACCGCTGTCCTCAACGCTTGGAGCGAGCCGCCGTCCGTCGCGCTGTTTGATGATGCGATTCGCGGCAAATCATTGGATCGTCCAATTGATAATGCGCCGCTGCCGCGTAACGACGAGGACTTGGTCACCATCATCTACACTTCCGGCACTTCCGGCGAACCCAAGGGGGTTTGCCTTACCACGCGCAATCTCAGTCACATGATTGGTTGTACGACGGAACGACTCGAACAATTGATGGCAGGTCGCCGCGAGCCGGACCGCATTTTCCACTATTTGCCGCTTAATTTTGCCGCTTCCTGGATCGTCATGCTTTCCGCGCTCACCCGCGAAAGCGAGTTCACGCTTTCCACGGACTTGAACAAGCTTGCCGATGAAATCCGCATCGCCGCGCCAAACTATTTTCTCAATGTGCCGACATTGCTCGAACGGGTGCGCCGCGGCGTAGAAGAAAATATAGCCAAGCGAACCCCACCGATCCGCTCCCTGTACGCGCGAGCGAAACGAGCATGGCAGCGCCATAACGCAGGACGCCGTTCCGCTCTCGACAGTTTCTGGCTCGGCCTGGCCGATTTGCTCATCTTCGGAAAAATCAAAGCGCGTTTCGGTTCCCACCTGATGGCGCTCGTTTGCGGCTCTGCGCCGCTCGCGCCGGAAACACAGCAATTCTTTCTGATGCTGGGCATCCTCGTACTGCAAGGATACGGCCTCACCGAAACCACCGGCATCTGCACGCTCGACGACCCGCTTGTTCCGGTCGAGCCTGGTCATGTGGGCCAAGCGGTGTCCGGCATCGAAATGCGCATCGGCGAAAATGAGGAAATTCTCGTTCGCGGCCCGAATCTTTTTGCGGGCTATTGGAATCGTCCAGAGGGAACTGCCAAAGTGATGCGAGACGGCTGGTTTCATACCGGCGATCAGGGTGAAGTGAATGTCGCCGGCAATTGGCGCATTATCGGTCGCATCAAGAATCTGATTATTTTGAATTCTGGTCACAACATCGCGCCCGAGCCGATCGAGGATCGTGTCGCACAACTTCTTCTCGGAGCAGAGCAAGTCGTTTTGGTTGGCAATGGAAAAGGCTATTTGTGCGCCCTCGTAACTGGAGCCGTTACGGACGCCGATGTGCAAGCTGCGCTCGACAAGATAAATCCCGAGCTGCCTCACTATCGCCAGATCCGCAACTTTGTGGTCCTCGGCGAGACTTTTGTGGCGGAAAATGGCTTGCTTACGGCCAATGGAAAACTCCGACGCGACGCCATTAACGCGCGCTTCGCTGCGGAAATCGGCGCCATGTATGGAAGGAAAGCCACCGCATGAAAAGTTTTTCGGGCAAAGCGCTGCGTTGGGAGTGGCGCGATGGCATTGTCGAATTGATGCTTGACCGCGAGCCGGCAAACGAGATCGGCACCGTGATGCTCGCCGATCTGGAGAAATTTGCCGCAGCAATCAAGGTGTTGGAGGCGGACACGGCGGCTTGCATCATATCCAGCGCACAGAAGCGGGGCTTTTCCGCTGGAGCCGATTTACGCGAACTCTATCACGGCGCCATTGGCCTCCCGGAGAAGGAACGCAACGCCGGCGTACGCGATTTCGTCGAGCGCAGCCATGCCATCGCCAATGCAATTGACGCAGCGCCCTTCGTGACAATTGCGGCTGTCCACGGCGTTTGCTTTGGCGGGGGCCTCGAACTCGCGCTTACCTGCGACATCATCGTTGCGGACAAGATGGCGCGCTTTGGGTTTCCCGAATTGCGCTTGGGTCTGATCCCGGGTTTCGGCGGAATCCCTCGTTTGAAGCGCGACCTTGGCAATGCATTCGTCCGCGATTTACTCTTGACCGGCCGCAGTGTCAACGCCGCACGCGCTCAAGCAGTCGGCCTCGTTGCGCAACTGGCCGGGGAAGGGGAGGCTCTCAAAGTTGCTCGCGCCACTGCAGCGCAAGTTACAAAATTTGACGCGACAACGCGTGCCGCAGCCAAGAAATTCCTGAAGCCTATTCCTTACGGCGAGCTCAAACAGGAAATCGAAATTTTTTGCGAACTCTTTGCGCGCCCTCCCGTTCTGGCGGCTCTCAAGAAATTTGTCGAATCCACTGACGCGATGCCATATCTACCCTAGGACAATTTTTGTTTCGCGCGACGGAATGATAGATTTATTCACATATGCGAACGCTTGAACAAACCACACAGGAAGTTGTGGATCTCGCAACGCTGCATTTCAACGTCGCCGCAGGTTCGCTATCGCCCTCCGACGATTTCTTCAAGAAACTCGGTATTGACAGCCTGCAAGCGCTCGAGCTCCTTTCGCGCCTCGAAAATCATTTTGGAATCGAACTCCCCGATTACGAAGTCCAGGGCGCGAGCGACTTCCGCACCCTCGCCGAGCGTATCCAGTCCCGCCTTTAATGCTGGACCTTTCCAAATACCAGTCAGTCGGCGCAGCGCTGAAGGACGCGCTCATGACTTTCTCCGCGGAAACATGCCTGATCGAAGCCGACCGCGATCGCGAAAAAGAACGTCTCACCTATAAGGAATTTCAACATCGCGCTCATCCGCTCGCCCGCACCTTGCAAGACGCTGCGTTCGCGGCTGGCGATCGCGCCAGCATCATCATGACGAATCAGTCCAAGTGGCTGATTTCCGCGTATTCCATCTTCTTCACGGGCGGCGTTCTCGTCCCGCTCGACTACAAGCTCACCGCGTCTGAGCATTGGCAGTTGGTAAAACACTCCGGCGCAAAGGTTCTGGTCACCGAATACCCCATTTGGCGCCAGCTAAGTGTTGCGCCGGAACGCGCCGCAGTCGAAAATGTAAAGCTGGTCCTTGTCGCCGAGGCCCCAGCGAACACTGATCTCGCCGGAGCGCAGCGGTGGGAAGAATTCCGTAGCCAGATTGAACCTGTTTTCGTGCCGCGCGAACGAAAAGACATCGCCTGCATCGTCTACTCCTCCGGAACCGGTGGCCGCCCAAAGGGCTGCATGATGACGCACGAAAATTATCTCGAGCAGTGCGTTGCGCTCACGTCGCTCTATCCCTTCTGGCCCGGTGTGCGTTACCTCAGCATTCTCCCGACGAACCATGCCATCGATTTTATGGTTGGGTTCTTTGGCCCGTTTACCTGTGGCGCATGCGTCGTCCATCTGCGAACTCTACGGCCGGAATTTGTCCGCGAAGCATTTCCGAAATACAAAATTACTTACGTTAGCCTCGTCCCGCTTGTTTTGAAGAATTTGCAGAAAGGCTTACAGGCGCGGTTTGATGAATTGCCCTCCGGCAAACGCAAGGTTTTTGATTTCCTTGTCGCTCTAAACAAGGCTCTTACGAAGAGCAAGCCTCGACTCGGCCTCAGCCGCAAACTGCTCGGACAAGTTCACGCCGCGTTCGGCGGCGAGCTTCGTGCCATCATCGTCGGTGGCGCTTTTACCGAGCCGCAGACTCTGCAATTCTTTTATGACCTCGGAATTCCCGTTGCCAACGGCTACGGCCTTACCGAAGCCGGCACTGCCATCACCGTCAACGATCTAAAACCGTTCCGCGCGGACACCGTCGGCAAGCCTCTGCCCGGCATGGAAGTCAAAATTGTCGATCCCGCCGCAGACGGCGTCGGCGAAGTTTATGTTCGCAGCAAAACAATTATGGCCGGATACCTCAACGACCCGGAGCTGACCGCCGAAGCCTTTTCCGATGGTTGGCTAAAGACAGGCGATCTCGGCCGCTTCGACGCCACCGGGCATTTGATGCTCTCCGGCCGTAAGAAAAACATGATCGTCACCGAGGAAGGGAAGAACATCTATCCTGAGGACATCGAAGCCGTTTTCGAGAGCCTGACAGTGAAGGAATTTTGCGTTTTTGCGGCGAACTACGTCTGGCCCAAGCGTTCCATGGTAGGCGAACAGCTCATTCTCGCCCTGCATCTCGAAAACGGCCAAACCTATACCGACGCACTTCGCAACGACATCATCGCGCGCAATAATCGCCTCCTGAACTACAAACGGGTTCACGGCGTCGTGCTTCTCGAAGAAGATTTCCCTCGCACGGCCTCGCTCAAGATAAAAAGGAACCTTCTTGCTGAACGCCTCGCGCAACTTGACCGCACCTCTGCGATACTTCCCCTATAGCCATGTCCCAGCGGCAAGAGCGTTTTCTCGCCATCGTCAACCCCGCGGCGGGCGGCGGCAAATCCGCCAAACTCGCCGGTCAGACGCTGGCCCAGTTGCGCACCAGCGGCCTCGCGGTGGACGTGATCGCCACCACAGGCCGCGGTCATGGCGCCGAACTCGCCGCGGAAGCGTACGCGCAGGGCTATCGCCGGTTTATCGCCGTCGGTGGCGACGGCACGGCACACGAAATTTTGAACGGGCTTTTCGGCCGCGCTAAAACACAAGACCGCGTCTCGCTCGGTTTTCTTCCGCTAGGCACAGGCAATTCGTTTCTCCGCGACTTTGCCGACGACGGCGCAGACGCCGCGTTCCGTGCCTTGCTCGCGAAACGCACTCGCCCCGTTGACTTGATTCGCCTCACTCACAGCACCGGCGAAATTTACTCCATCAACATTCTTAGCCTCGGCTTCACCGCCGACGTTGGCGCACTCACCAATCGCTACCTCAAGCCGCTCGGCCATTTCGGCTATTTACTCGGTGTTTTTGTCCGCGTCGTGCAGCTTCGTCGCCGCTCGTTTACGCTGCGTTGTGATGACGACGCCGAGTGGGACAATCGCCGCGCGCTCTTCCTCACGTTCAACAACAGCAAGTACACTGGCGGCACGATGCTCATTGCACCGGATGCCGATTCTACCGACGGCTACATTGAATTCGTTCGCTGGGGGCCGATCGGACGCCTGGGCCTTCTGCGCACGTTGCCGCGGCTTTATGACGGCACACACACGAAGCATCCGCTTGCCTCGCGCCGCGCCGTGCGCCACGTCGAATTCAATTTTCCAGCGCCCGTAGACGTTTTGATTGACGGCGAAATTGAAACGCTCGAATGCAAATCCATCGACATTCTTCCGGGCGCCGTGGACGTGTACATATGAGGCGCATTTGGCACACCGTCCGCAGCGCACTGCTTTGGGCTGTCAGTCTGCTGAACTTTGTCGTTTCTGTGCCCATTCTCGTTGTGCTCGCATTCATCTTTGACCCCAAAAAACACGATTGGCTGCAGCGCGCTTTTTGCCGCCGCATCATATTTTTCGCCGGTGCACGGGTCAAAACTGTCGCCTCGCCGGGCTTCGATCGCAAGCGCACCTGCTTTTTCATTTCGAATCACGTGAATCTCTTCGATCCCTTTGTTCTTTATTGCGTCATTCCTCAATTCACGCGCGGCTGGGAACTGGAATCCCATTTCAAAATTCCCATATACGGAATGTTGATGAGGCGGTTCGGCAATGTCCCCGTTCCTGATGTTCGCCGCCCTTCGGATTTGAAACGCATGTGGCGTCTCACCAAAGATGCGATTGATGGCGGCATGAGCCTGATCGTTTTTCCCGAAGGCAAACGCACGCGCGATGGCCACGTTGGCGAGTTCGAACTGGGTGCGTTCCGCCTCGCGCAACAACACGGGATCCCTCTCGTTCCTGTCAGCATCGTCGGTTCGTTTCAGCACCACGCCACCGGCAACTGGATGTTCTGGCCCGCGGAAATCACCGTGCATCTCCACGACACAATTGACCCATCCAATCTTTCCAAAGAGGATGTACCGGCCTTGCGCGACAAGATCCATGCAATCATCAGCGCTCCCGTGAATGCATTTTTGAACGAAGTTCCAAGTCAAAAGGAAGAACGAGAGGAAGAGACGGCTATAAGCTGAGCTTAATTCCTGGCAACGTGCGTCCCGCGCGCGTTTCCTGCCACGTGTACACGATGCGGTGAATCACCGTCAGCGTTGAAACCACCGCAATCACCCACAGTACCGCCGCCATGCGATTGAAGAGTCCACCGATAATCAGCAAGACGAGCCGCTCTGGCCTCTCCATGAAACCCACTTTGCAAAGTGGAATCAACGACTCCGCGCGCGCGCGCGCATAACTTACCATTACTGAGCCAGCCGTTGCGACCGCTGCAAGCACTACATATGGGGTGCGCCCGCTCACCGAGTAATACACCAGCAGGCCCATGTACAGCGCCATGTCCGCGTAGCGATCAAGCGTCGAGTCGTAAAACGCGCCAAACGCCGTCACGCGATTCTGTCGCCGCGCTACTTGCCCGTCCAACATGTCCAGAAATCCCGCAAAGAAAATAATCAGCGCGCCCGCGCGGAACCTTCCCACGGCGAACGTTGCCGCCGCCCCGAAGTTCACCACGAGGCCAAGAAATGTAAGTACGTTGGGGTTGATTCCCGTCGCGGCAATGGCACCGACAATCTTGTCGAGCAGCCATTTCCCGCCGGTGCCAATCGCTCCGCTAAAAGTCGCCATGCGGCGCTACAAGCTCTCCTGAGCCGAAAACACGGATTATTTCTAAGAAATCGTACACTAGGCATCGCTTGGCGGCAAATTGGCCTGCCCGGCCATTCAAAAGGCCATTTTGACTCTTTTGGAATTTGATGTTGACCGCGTCCGAGGCTCCGCATACAGTTTTCTGATGCCGGAAAACGATTGTCCTTCTCCTCTATTTGATCGCAGAGCTTTTCTCTCTAGAAGCGCCGCTGGATTGTCGGCCGCCTGGCTTACCGCGCAATGGCCGGCAATGGTTTCCGCGGCGTCTCACGCGCACGCTGCTGTCGCATCTCCGCTGCCGGCGAAATTCGAATTCTTCACGCCGGAAGAAGCCGTCGAAGTCGAAGCGATGTCCGCGCGGATCATTCCCTCAGACGAAACTCCCGGCGCCAAAGAAGCCGGAGTGGTGTACTTCATTGACCGTGCGTTAGTCACCTTTGCGTCCGATTCACAAAAGACGTACCGCGAAGGCTTAGCGGATACCCGGGTCCTCCTCACCGAAAAATTTCCAGGCGTGAAAAAGTTCTCGGCCGCTTCTTCCGAGCAACAAGATGTCGTATTGGAGGCGCTGAGCGATTCGAAACAGAAAGGCACGGCCAGCCGCCGCAACCGCATGGGCGCGGGCGCTCAGCCGTTCTTCGAAATGCTCCGCTATCACACGATCGCCGGTTTCCTCATCGATCCCGATTCCGACCGTCGTGGCAATCGTGACGGCGTCGGCTGGAAAGTTATCGGCCGCGACCGTGAGCACATCTTCCAGCCCCCCTTCGGCAGTCTCGACAAGGACTATCCCGGCTGGCAGCCTGCAACTACGGAGAAGAAATGACCGCCGGCCGAGTGCAGTTTCAAACCTCCGACGAAGTGGACTTCGTTATCGTTGGTTCCGGAGCTGCCGGCGGAATTCTCGCGAAAGAGCTTTCGACGAATGGTTTTCGCGTGGTTGTCCTCGAACAGGGCCCGTACCTGCACGAATCCGACTTCTCCCACGACGAGCTAAAAATTCTGCAGGAAGACCTGCTCACCAATCATCCAAAACTTCAGCCAAACACATTTCGAAAAACGCCCGACGACAAAGCCAAACCGCAGCGCGCGCTCGTCTACGGCCGCGCCGTCGGCGGCACGAGCAATCACTTCACCGCGAATTTCTGGCGTTTTCACGAGATTGATTTCATTGAGCGCAGCAAAGTCGGCCCTGCTCCCGGTTCGACACTCACGGACTGGCCCATCACCTACGCCGATCTCGAGCCTTACTACACGAAAGTTGAATGGGAAGTTGGCGTCTCCGGCCTCGCCGGCGCGAGTCCCTTTGATCCGCCGCGTTCCAAGCCCTATCCCATGCCGCCTCTGTCGGTAAAGTCGAACGGTGTTCTTTTCGAACGCGCGGCGCGCAAGCTCGGCCTCAATCCCTTTCCGGCGCCGATGGCTATTCTTTCGCAACCTCGTGCGGGCCGCAGCGCTTGCGTCAATTGCGGTTTTTGTCTCGGCTTTGGCTGCGAAGTCAAAGCAAAGTCCAGTTCCCTCGCGTCCATGATTCCCATCGCGGAAAAAACCGGCCGCTGCGAGATTCGCCCCAACAGCTACGTTCACAAAATCGAGCTCGATTCCCGCGGTCGCGCCGTAGGCGCTGTTTACTTCGACAGCAAGAAAAATGTCTATTTGCAGAAGGCAAAAGCGGTGATCGTCTCCGCCAACGGCGCGGAGACCCCACGCCTGCTTCTGCTCTCGGCCTCAAAGCAATTCCCGAATGGCCTCGCCAACTCCAGCGGCCTCGTCGGCAAGAATCTCATGCTCAACTCCGGTGGAATTTCGCTCGGTGTTTTCGATGAACAGTTGAACGACTACAAAGGATTCGCTGTCAGCCGCATCCTCCACGATTTCTACGAACTCGATCCGCAAAGAGTCGGCTTCTACGGCGGCGGGGGTCTCGACGCGCGCTTTGATATGACCCCTATCAATTTCGCCGCTGGTGGCGGCCTGCCGCCTGATACGCCGCGCTGGGGCAAAAAATTCAAGGACGCCATCGCCCATAACTTCACGCGCACCGTCGAGATCTTCTCTCACGGCACTTCTTTGCCTAAGGAAGAAAACAGCTTTTCGCTGGATCCCGACCTCAAAGACGCCTGGGGCCTTCCCGCGTTGCGCATGACGTACAGGGATCATCCCGACGATCTAAAGCTGGCCAAATGGCTCAACGAATATGGATTGCAAATCCTTGACGCCGCCGGCGCCAAACAAAAATGGACTTACCCCATCGAAGAGCAACAGTTCGCAGTCCATTTGCTCGGCACCTGCCGCATGGGCAGCGACCCGAAATCTTCGGTCATTGATTCCGACCATCGTACTCACGACGTGAAGAATCTTTTCCTTTGCGATGGCAGCAGCTTTGTTACCTCCGGCCGCGGCCAACCCACCATGACTATTGAAGCGCTCGCTTTCCGCGCTGCGGACCGCATCAGTGCGTTGTCAAAGCGCGGCGATCTCAGCTCGTAATTTTTCTTGGTTTGCGTAACGCTCTTCGCGCCGAGCGGCGTCTCTCTTGCTAGACTCTTTCCACTTTTACTTGAGGTGTGTTTGATGCCTAAAGGTCTCACTCGTCTAAGCCCTGTCTGCCTCGCCACTTTGGCAATTCTTTTCGCCTTTATAGCCGCTCACGCGCAAAACCCGCCTTCGCCCGCCAACAAAACTGCTGCCCAAGAATACAAAAATATTCAGGTCCTGAAAGACATTCCCGCCGACCAACTCATACCCTCCATGCAATTTATGTCTGCTTCTCTAGGTGTCGAGTGCGAATATTGCCACGTCGAGCGCGCCTTCGACAAAGACGACAAGAAGGAAAAGAAGTTCGCCCGCCACATGATGGAAATGGTGATGAACATCAACAAGGACAACTTTGAGGGCCAGCGCTGGGTTACCTGCTATTCCTGCCATCGCGGCGCGGCAAAACCCGTCTCTGTTCCCATCATCTTTGCCGAAGAAAAAATGCCAATGACAATGGCAAGCGAGACTGCGGACAAATCTGGTTTTCCCAAGTCCGAAGTTCTCTTCGATAAATATCTCGCCGCAGTCGGCGGCCCGGACGCGCTCAAGAAAATTACCTCGCGCGTGCAAAAAGGTTCCGTCACTGTTTCCGGCAACCAAAAAATGCCCATCGAGGTTTATTCCAAAGCTCCCAACCTTCGCGTCTCTACCGTCCATCGCAAGGACTTGGATAGCGTCACCGGCTTCGACGGAAAAACGGGCTGGATGAGCGTGCCTGGCAGGGTTCGTCCCATGACCGGGCAAGAATCAGAAGGGGCAGGCATGGATGCGGACCTCGCATTTCCCGCGCATCTAGGTTCAATGTTCGCAAAACTCGAAGTGGAGCAAGGCGAAAAGGTCGATGGCCGCGCCACATGGCTCGTTGTCGGCGAAAGAGAAGGGAAGCCGCCCGTAAAACTCTTTTTCGACCGGCAATCGGGGCTTTTGCTCCGCCTTATCCGCTACACCGACTCGCCCTTGGGTTTGAATCCCCTTCAAATTGAATTCGCCGATTACCGCGACTCCGGCGGAGTGAAAATTCCGTTGCGTTGGACGCAATCGCGCCCGGGAAATCGCTTCACCATTCAGGTCGAATCTTCCGAACAAAACGTTCCTATCGACGATTCAAAATTCACCCGGCCCCCTGCGACTGCCGCAGCCCCTCCTGCGCACTAGTCAGGTTGCCGCCGGGACAGCTTCGTCGCAATTCGGGATTAGTTTGTCGCTGCCTTCTTTTCCGGCGGCGCCGAGAAAACTACAATCGCCCCCACAACGACAAATGCAAAAAAGTGTGGCTCAAACTTGCCATACCAAATCATCGCCCCGGCGTCATAAAGGATCAGGCACGCGGCCACCCACAACGCCATCGCCGATCCCGAATAGTCTTTCCTTCTCATGCGAAGTCCGCACGTCAGCAGAATCCCGCCAAACGTCGCCATGGCCGCTCCCATGAAAACCAAAAAAATGCCGAGCTCCTGCGCCAATGGCGCACTTACATTTGTCTTCGCCAACTCGCTGTGCAACGTCGGTAAGCCAAACGCCGTGTGCATCACTCCTCCCACCAGGCAAAACGCCCCGCACAAAAGCATCAATATGCTCTTCATCGCACCCTGGCGGGTGCGGTGTATGCGAAGAAAATGAACAGGGAACAAAAACGCCTCGAGGAATGCGGCGTTGTTATGCAGGAAGTGCTTAACGTGCCGGAGAATATTCCTCACGAGCTTCTGGAAAAGGCCGAATGCGTCATCGT
>WNFR01000178.1_pt1 | contig 62571 bp, 44 predicted proteins | sample 5400221 | NCBI WGS metagenome assembly WNFR01 (sample SAMN13153357, study PRJNA577476) | soil metagenome | isolation source: 40 cm soil under Madrone tree | place: USA:California | collected 2016-06-14
AAAAAAACTGCCCCGACGGGCGACCACCCGACCGCGCTAATCCGAATAACGGTTCAGACCCATTCCAAAAAGGAGACCCTCATGAAACCAAGACTGCACTGGTCAGGATTAGTCATTTCAACGTTAGTCATGGCCGCAACCAGCGGCCTTTTTTTATCTGACGCTTTTGCGCGACAAAAGCGCACCCCTTCCAGAAGCGGAGTGAAATCGCCGGCACCCGCCACGACGCCGATTTATGTGAACGGCAACTTCACGTTCACCGCGCCACAAGAGCTTACCGGCCATCCACCGAGCCCGGCCTTTTTCCAAGCCGACGCCGAACCGGAAATCATCGTAGACATATTCGGCAACATCTACGTCACCGCCATCCAAGGCGTGCCAGGTGGAACGGATCTTTGGAAATCGACCAATAAAGGGACCAGCTTCGTCTACCTGGGTCAGCCCGACGGCGCGCAAGACCATTGCAATCCGCCCACGGTGCAATGCGCCGCGCTCGGTGGTGGCGATGATCAGATCGACGTCTCGAATGGCGGCTATCTTTACGTCTCGAGTCTTTGGTTAGGCAACGTGACGATGTCGAGTTCGTACGACGGCGGTACTGGCGGAGCGACTCCTGACCAACAATGGCAGGTCAACCCAGCCGCGGCCGATATCGTTTCGGACGATCGCCAATGGGTGGCGGCTTATGGTCCGCGAACGGTCTACATGTCGTTCGCCACGACCGCACTGACTCGGCCACCTGGCAGCATTGGCTTGTTCATCACGAAGTCGACCGATGGTGGCAAAACATTTCCATCGCTGGTGGAGATCACCGCGCTTCAGCCGCTTGATCAGGTCAATGTTGAAAGCAATCTGGTGGTCGATTCGTACACTGGAAACCTTTACACCACCTACATTCCCAACGCTGCCCCGAACACGATCAAACTCGCCAGTTCGACCGATGGAGGAAATACCTGGAACATCACCACGGCGTACACCGGACCTGTAGGAACCACTGCTCGCGGCGTGTTTCCGAACATCGCGCTAGATCGCGGAGGAAATCTTCACCTCGTCTTTACCCAAAGTAATGCAGCCGGTCACACGAATTGCCACGTTTTGCTGACCAGTACTTCGAACCCAAGCGCGGCGTCGCCAAACTGGACGCCTGCGTTCCAGGTCGACAACGGGCTGGGCAGCGCGTGCGAAGCGTGGGTAGTTGCCGGCAGTCCCGGAACCGTGAACGTCGCCTGGTTAGGATCGACATCGCCTTCGCCGGACACGGTCAATAGCAATTGGAACGTTTACTTCGCGCAAGTGAGCAATGCGCTGTTGTCGAATCCGACGGTCGCGCAAAATCAAGTCGCGAGCGGCGTTCACAATCACTCGATTTGCTTGAACGGCCTAGGCTGTTCAGCCGCGAACACTCCGCACGGCGAACCGGGCAATCGCGACCTCTTGGAATATTTCCGAATGGCGCTCGATAACGATGGAAACGCCAACATCGCTTTTGCCGACAGCGTGAACAATTGTGATCCGAGCGTGTGCCGCACCAACACTTGGTACGCGAAACAAACCGGCGGACCGAGCGCATTCAATCCGCCGGCCGCGCCAGCGCTGGCGACTTTCGCCGCAAATTTGGTGATGCCGAATTCCAACGGTCATGCCGAACCGAACATGAAGGTCGATTCGCACAACTGTCTGTTCTCGGCGGCCCCGGGCGGACCGATCGCTTGGAAATCGGTGAACAACGGCGCCAGTTTCTTCATTCTGCCAAACCCGGTGGCTAACGAAACGGGTTTGATCGGCGGCGACGAAGATGTTCTTCCGTTCAAGCAAACAAACGGCGCTCGACCGGATCAGCTTTATTTCGCAGACCTCGGCGTCTCAACCGTGCACATCCGGAAATCGATTGATGGGGGTGCAACGTGGTTTGCGCCGGGTATGGGCGGTGCTGCCGGCGAAGTTTCAGCTTCGTCAGATCGACAATGGTGGAGTGGCGATCGCAACGGTGCGTCTCAGACCGTTTTCATTTGGGAACACGAATTTGTGAGCCAAATCTTGCGAATGAATTCGCTTACCGATGATTCAGTCTGGGCGCCGCCAGCCAGCGGAATGACAGATCCTGAGTTACTCACGCCGCCGAACACCACGATCCAAAACACCGTTCCCGGACCGACTTTTGTCGATCCAGTCACGCACAAGGTTTATGGATTCCTAAGCGCCTCGACCAACACGACCAATGTGATCGGTGCACCGGCTGGAAAACTTCCCAACGTTTGGGAAGCCGACGGCGCGGGCACATTCACCTCGGGTGTGCCACCGGGACCGTTCACGAATCATCCCGTTTTCAAAGGTGTGATCGATTCACCGACGAATCCGGCACCGCCTGCTGGCGCAGCCACAATCGGTTCAAATACGTCGAACCTGTTTAATGGAGCGACCATAGATTCTGCCGGAAACATCTATGCGACCTGGGCAACACCAAATGCTCGGAACGGTCTGTATGATATCTGGTTCGCCGCTTCGCGCGATCACGGACAAACCTTTTACGGTCCATTCAAAATCAATCCCGCTGGAATGCAGGGAAACATGCCGTGGATCGCCGCCGGCGATAACGGCCGCGTCGAAATTGTTTTTTACGGGACCAACGGGACCGAGGATCCGACCACATCGCAAACCAATCAGTGGAATGTCTTCTTTGCGCAATCCCTCAACGGGGCTGATCGCGAACCAGTATTCACGGTAAGCCAGGCGAGCGACCACATCATGCACAAAGGACCGATCTGCAATATCGGGATCCTGTGTCCTCCTCTTCCAGTTGTTGGTGGCACTCCTAGCCGCCAGCTGCTCGACTTTTTCCAGGTGGCGATCGGTCCTGATGGACTAGCCAACATCATGTTCGCCGATACTGGAAACGGCAACGGCAGTCCGCATGTAACTTACGCGCGGCAAACTGGCGGGCCACTCTCTTTGACTAACCCGATCGCAGTTACGTGCCTTACCACATCCATCCAACCGGTGAGCGCGGTCTCCCGAAAAACACACAGCTTCGCCGGCGACTTCGACATCAATTTGCCGGTAACTGGACCCGCGGGCATCGAGTGTCGCACCGGCGGAGCCAATGGCAATCACACGATCATCATCAGTTTCGCTAACACTGTCACAGTTGGCGGAGCGTCCGTCGCTTCCTCGGACGGAATGGCCATGGTCAGTGGTTTTAGTGTCAACGGCGCAGTCGTCACGGTGAACCTGACCAAGGTGACCAACGCACAAACGCTCACGATTAGTCTGACCAATGTTAGCGACGGCACCAATGCCGGTAACGTCTCACTGCCGGTGGGGATGTTGATCGGCGACACGAACGCTGATCGTTTCTGCGACGCTGTCGATGTTGCGCAAACGAAATCGCAATCCGGCAACGCGGTGACGAACGCGAACTTCCGAGAAGACGTCAATGTCGACGGATTCATCGACGCGGTCGATACCGCGTTGGTTAAGAGTAAATCCGGAACCGCGCTGCAATAACTAGCCGAACATTTGAACTGCGCTGGCCCCGACGGGTCAGCGCAGCCTTCTGTACTTTCGTAGCGGCCAACAGACCGCCGGTGAGGCGTTTTCTGCAAAAAGTGGCGTCAGGTGGCGACCGGCATTCGATCTCAATCCGATTAAGAGATCAGACCCAATCCAACAAAGGGAGACCTCATGAACTCTAAGTGGCGATGGTTGATGTCAGTTTGCTTGGCGATTGTTATCCCGCTCACCAGTTTGCTCGTGTCGACGGTGTCGGCGCGAACAAAACGCGTGCGCGGCAAAGCTGTCCCCCAACTCGAGCCGGCATCACGCACCCCGATTTACAACTCCGGCAACTTCACGTTTGGCCAAACCAAGCAACTTTTACCCGGACCGCCGACTGACACACTCGGGTTCCAGGACGTAGAACCCGAGATCAAGATCGACGTCTACGGAAACATTTACGTCGCGGCAATCGAAGGTGTTCCGGCCGGTGTGGATTTTTGGAAATCGACGGACAAGGGCGCGAACTTCATCTATCTCGGACAGCCGGACGGCGCGCAATGTCCAGCTGGACAAACATGCACGAGCGATGCCGGACTGGGCGGCGGTGACGATAGCATCGACGTCAGCCCGGGCGGCTATCTCTACATCTCGAGTCTTTGGTTAGGCAGCGTCACGATGTCGGCGTCGTATGACGGCGGCGTTGGCGGCGTTGAGCCGGGCCAGAAATGGGAAGTGAATCCGGTGGCAGCCGCGGTTCCATCAGACGATCGGCAATGGGTTGCCGCTTACGGACCGCAAACCGTTTACATGAGTTATCGCCAAATTCTGGCTGCCGGCGCGAACGCCTCGAACGTTATCTTTGTGGCGAAATCAACCGACGGCGGCAAAACCTTTCCGCAACAGGTCGCGACATTTCCGGCAACGAGCCTGGTCACGGCGCGACGCGAAGGCAATCTCGTTGTCGATCCGTACAACGGGAATGTTTACACGACATTTCGTCCACAGGAATTGAATGGACATACTCGCGCGGAGTTGTGGCTTCTGAAGTCAACGGACGGCGGTTCGAACTGGTCGATGACCCAGATCTATCAAGGCCCCACCGGTTCTGACATCGGTAACGTGTTTCCGGTGATGGTGGTTGATCGCGGCGGCAACGTGCATGTTGCCTTTAGTCAGTGCGATTACAACAGCGCCACCGGTAATAGTTCGAACTGCAGTGTCTATTTGATGAGCTCGAGCGACCAGGGCGCAAATTGGCTGAGTCCGGTGAAGGTGAACAACGGCGCCGATACGTCCTATGCGATTTTGCCGTGGATGGTCGCAGGCAGTCCAGGCGTCGTGGACCTCACGTGGTACGGATCGAATATCACTAATTCAACCCAGGTCGCGGATTGGCATTTGTATTTCTCGCAAGTGACCAATGCGCTCTCGAACAGTCCGACCTTCAGTCAAATCCAGGCGATCCCTCAAGTCGTACATAATAAAGACATCTGCTTGAAGGGCGGAGCGTGCGGCAGCACCGGCAATCGTCGCCTTGCCGAATATTATCAGATCACGCTCGATCCTGACGGCAACGCCAACATTGCGTTCACCGATACGGTGAACAATTCGGATACTGGCGGCGATGGACGGACCTGGTTCACAAAACAAACCAGCGGACCGAGCGCGTTGATCCCGCCGCCCGCACCGGCATCCGCCGCGTTTGGTTCGAACTACTCGTTGGGCTCCCCGGGAGGCGAACCAGGCATCAAGGTTGACTCACACAATTGTATTTTTGTCACCGCACCTGGCCTTCCGCTGTTTCGAAAGTCAGTCAATAATGGCGCAAGCTTTTTGCCCAGTGTCGATCCGACCGCGGATTTTGTTCTCTGCTGCGGCGACGAAGATGTCCTGCCGGTTCCGCAACCCAACGGAGCGCGCCCGGACAGGTTGTATTTCGCCGACCTCGCTCAGCTCACCGCGATTAATATCGCAGAGTCAACTGACGGCGGATCCACCTGGTTCAAACCAGGTCCCGGCGGCGCGGCTGGTGAAGTCGATGCTTCAACCGATCGACAATGGATCGCGTACGATCGGAACGTTCCGCTTCCGGGCGATCTCACGGTTTACGAAATGGACCACGAGGCAGCGAGCGAAGAAATTCGCTTCAACGCCCTAACGAATGACGGCGTGTGGTCACCGCCCGCGAGCGGCATGACTGATCCGGAATTGATTCTGCCGCCATCAGCTACATTTCCGAACACAAACCCCGGCCCAGTGTTCGCCGATCCGGTATCGCACATAGTTTACGGTTTCTTCTGCGGCTCAACCACGCGAACCAATCGCGCAAATCCACCGTTCGGAAAAATGCCCAATATCTGGGAAGCAGTTGGCGGAGCTCCCGCTGTCGCCGGTGCGCCACCGGGGCCGTTCACGAATCATCCAGTGTTCAAAGGTGTGCAAGACTCGCCGACAACGCTTCCATCTCCTGCGCCGACTCCCAATCCGGCAGCGCAAACTTACGGAAGCAATGGCGCGAACGATTTTCCATCCGCTGCAATCGATTCCGCCGGCAACCTCTACGTCGTTTGGGCAATGAACAACGCGCGCACCAACGAATACATGGTTTGGTTCGCGTCCTCTTACGATCATGGCCAAAATTTCTATGGTCCGTTCCAAATCAGCCAGGGACCGGGCGCTGCGGTCATGCCTTGGATTGCAGCGGGAGACAACGGCCGCGTGAACATCGTCTATTACTCAACCACCACGCCGGTGGATCCGAACATCGCCCCGAACACGGTGGAGTGGAACGTCATGTTCGCGCAGTCGCTCAACGCGAACTCGCGCGAACCCGCCTTCACGATTTCAGCAGTGAGTCATCACGTGAACCACAAAGGCACGATCTGCAATCAGGGACTGCTTTGCGGTAGCGGCACGCGCACCCTCGCCGATTTCTTCCAAGTGGCGATCGGGCCCGATGGACTGGCCAACGTTTCCTACGCGGATAACGGGCCGCTTCCATTGCCACCGGGTAATCCAGACTCCTCGCAAAACGGATTGCACACTGAGTACGCGCGACAAACGAGTGGTCCGCTTGCTTTAAACAATCCGGTGGGTGTCACGTGCCTTGCCACGCCGTCGATTCAACCGATCAGCGCGGTCTCACGCAAAACGCACAGCTTCGCCGGTGATTTCGATGTCGATCTTCCGGTCACTGGAAGTGCGGGCATCGAATGCCGCAGCGGCGGAGCGAACGGAGATCACAAGGTTGTCATCAGTTTTGCAAATACAGTCTCCGTCGGGAGCGCATCGGTCGCTTCGTCGGATGGAATGGCAATGGTCAGCAGCTTTAGCGTCAACGGACCATTGGTAACAGTGAACCTGACAAAGGTGACCAACGCTCAGACGATCACGATCTCGCTGACCAATGTCAGTGACGGCACACATGCCGGTAATATCTCCCTTCCGATGGGAGCGCTACTCGGCGATACGAACGCCGACCGTTTCTGCGACGCTATCGATGTTAGTCAGACCAAATCACAGTCCGGCAAGGCGGTAACGAACGATAACTTCCGCGAAGATGTCAACGTGGACGGATTCATCGACGCGATTGATACCGCACTCGTGAAAAGTAAGTCCGGCACTGCGCTGCCGTAACTTCAAGCGACCGAGCTTAATGTCGAAGATCGTATTTCTGAACGCCGCGTAAAAATCGCGCGCGTGAGGCATCCGCTTTTGACGTGGTTTCCGATTCCTAAACCGACGTCCGCATTTCACTTATATGAAAACTCGTATCACTCTCTACACCTTCGCGTTCGCCTTGGTTTCCGCTTCTATTTTCGGGAAGCCAGTGCCCGATAATCTGGGCAATGGTCTGGACAAAATCGTCACGAACAACTTGATCCAGCAGGGAAAAATCACTGCCGTTCCGACGACACAGACTGCAATCAAGCCGGCGCCGGCAAAGCCGACAAGAAAATCTGGCGCCAGGATCAGCGATGTCGCGACGACAACTACGCCGAATCAGACATTTGACGCGTACAAGGCGATGATCGCGAAACAAGCAGCTAGTTATGCTTCACGCGCGATTGCCGAAGCGGCGACGGGAAAATATTTGGTTCAAGTAATGCCGAACGGCCGCGTGCCGGTAGCCACTTTGCAATCGGGATTGCAAGCCGCCTATCCACTAATGGCCGTGCAAGCCGTCGATCAAAATTACGCGGGCCACGGTGTGATCGAAGCTTACGTCGCGCTCGATGATGTTCCGGCGATCGCCAGCGTCGAAGGTGTCGGCTCGGTAATTCTCGAGTTGCGCCCAATCCATAGCACGGTGACGGCGCAGGGCGTCAATCAACACCGAGTCAATCGCATCAACTCGTTTTACAACTCGGGCGTTTCTCTGAATTGGGACGGAACCGGCATCTCGATCGGCGTGATGTCGGACAGTTTTGATTCTCAGCCGAGCGTGGAAGGCGGCAGCACGACCGCAACAATGGACGTCGCGTCGCAGGATTTGCCGGGAACGGGCAACACCACGAACTCGCAACCCGTCGTCGTGCTTCAGGATTTCAACAGTCCGCCAAACGCGACCAACGAAGGCCGCGGCATGTGCCAGATCGTTTATGATATGGCGCCGAAAGCGCGAATCGGATTTGCAACCGCCGACAGCGGCGAACTCGGATTCGCCAATAACATTCGCGCGCTCGCGGGGCTTCCCGGTTACACCTATCCCGATGCGACTCAACAAGGTTTTAAAGGCGATGTTGTCTGCGATGACGTTTCCTATTTGGATGAGCCGATGTTCCAGGACGGCATCATCGCGCAAGGCGTGAACGATGTCGTGGCGGCCGGGGTGACATACGCTTCGTCCGCAGCGAACAACTGGAGCGTTGACGGTTACGAATCTGTTTACCGATCAGTGGCGAACGGCACGGGGTTGACTGCGGCGACGAACAACGCGCTGAAGAACACCAATATCAATCTGAACGGAGTGCCAACGGCGCTATATGCCGGCGGGTTTCATAATTTCGATCCGAGCGGCGACTCAAATAAGCAGGACGTGGCCCAAACGATTAACAGCGGCAGCGATGCGCTCGCGTTCGTTTTTCAATGGAACGATCCTTACGACTCGAATGCGCCGGCGTTGATCGACCCGCCGATCTATCAAAACACCGGCGACAGCGAAGGGGGTATGGCGGTCGATTTTGGTCCGATCATGCTCACGGCCGGCCAATCTTACGTGATCACCGAACACGCGACGCCGGCGACACCGGCCGATAACTTCGACGCGATCGTCGCCGTGATCGATCCGAACGGAAACACGATCATCGATCAAGACACCGGTGTTGACGAAACGGTGACATTCTTTCCGCAGATCACCGGCAATTACACGCTCCACGTGCATCCATTCGCGACACCGGATCCGACGGGAACGACTTCCGTCCCGACGCACGGGCCGTTCAGCATCAAAGTGAATCAGGCCAACGCCTCGTCGACGATGACGCAGGATTTCAACATTCTCTACTTCGACACGAGCGGGAATTACATTCCCGATCAGTCGCTCACGACGAACAACTTCATCAACAATCGGCCGATTGAGTTAGATATTCCGGCGCTGAGCAATTCCGGAACGCAAGTGCAGATGGTGATCAGTCGATCCAACACCACTGCGCCGGCCAACGCGGCGAATGTTCTGAAATACGTCTTCTTCGGTAACGGAACCCGCAATTGCGGTCCGGCCGAATACACGTCTTACACAATGCCCGTTACGTTCGGTCACAGCGCCGCTGCAGGTGCGAACAGCGTGGCGGCGTACGACGTTTTCCGGCCAAACATCCCCGAACATTTTAGCTCGACAGGGCCGGTCTCGATTTACTTCGACACGAATAATCATCGACTGGCTACGCCGCAGGTGCGCTTTAAACCGGACGTTGCGGCCGCGAATGGTGTTAACAACACGTTCTTCCCGCTCGGCGACATTCCTGTTGAAGCCGATTCAACATCCGATCCGGACGATTTCCCGAACTTCTACGGCACGAGCGCCGCGTCTCCGCATGCGGCGGCGCTGGCAGCGCTCGTTCTGCAATCGCACGGCGGCTCGCACAGTCTGACACCGCAACAGGTGAAAACGATTTTGCAGCTCACCGCGTTTCCGCACGACCTCGATCCTCATTTGGCCACCGGGACTGCGACCGCTTCAAATGGTGGCAAGGTTTCGATCACAATCAGTAGCGACGGCGATACGAATCTCGGTCTCGGTGGAAACGATCCGAACTCGTTTAGCGTTTCCTATTCCGGGTCAGGATATTTGAAAACGCTTAACTTCAATCCTGAAGCCACCCCGCAGACCGGTGGCAACCCAACCGGCGGAAACTTCACCGGCTTCACGCCGATGGATTTTCTCACCCCTGCTCTATATAAGTACACGCCCGGCATGGTCTTCACTTCGAAGTTCCTCGTGGGGAATCTCGTTGGCGTTGCTTCGGCCGACGTGACGCACGCGCGAAGTGTTCCAGCGGCGTTCCCATCGAATCCGGACCCGAGTAATCCGACGGAACACGAGTGGACGCTTAATTTGACGTTCGCCGACAACAAAATGACCGCAGGCGATATCTACCGATTCAATGCCGGACGGCTGCAGCAACAGGATTCGACGGTGCCGCAAGGCCTAACCAAACCCGGCGCCAACGCGCCGGTCATTGGAACTGGCATCTCCTTGTTCCGTCCGGACTCCGATGCCGATCTTCTTGGAGACGGCGTTTTGATTCCGGAAGATCCTAACGGCACGAACATTCTTCCGGGTATGAGCTTCAACGGAACCATTGTCGATGGCGGCGTCACATATCCGTTTAGCGGCCGGATCAAGAACAAGATTGGCCACGGCTATTCCGTTCTTGATGGATATGGCTTCATCAATGCCGAAGCCGCGGTAACTGGAACAGTGCCGACGCCGCACGTCGTGTCGCGCAAGACGCACGGCAGCGCCGGAAACTTCGATGTAGCGTTGCCGTTCAATGGTCCGGCTGGCATCGAATGTCGGTTCGGCGGTCCATCGAACAATTATACGCTCGTTTACACATTTGATCGGCCAGTGGCGACGAGCGGGAATGCGTCGGTCACGCAGGGAAGCGCCACCGTCGCGCCATCTTCCAACGGACAAAGCAACCCAAGCATCGGCGCTAGTGCCAATGAGGTGGTCGTGAACCTCACCAATGTGGCGAACGTTCAGCATCTCATCGTGACCCTTAGCAATGTGCAGGACACTTCCGGTAACGTGTTGCCCAGTGTCGCCGCGCGTATGGACGTTCTCATTGGCGACACGAACGCCGACCGCTTCACCGATGCGGTGGATGTGAGCCAGACCAAGTCGCAATCGGGCCACGCTCTTGCGACGTTCAATTTCCGCGAGGACCTTAATGCCGACGGATTCATCGATGCCGTGGATGTTTCGCTAGCAAAGAGCAAATCGGGCACCGCGTTGCCGTAAAAGACTCCAAGACTGACTTACGAAAGGCCGCTTCCTCGGAAGCGGCCTTTTTGTGTTATAAGTTTGGAAGCGTGAACATTCTGATAGTCGAAGACGAAAAGAAAACGGCCGCCTTTCTTGCGAAGGGGCTTCGTGAAGCTGGCTTCCGCGTCGCCACCGCCGGCGATGGCGTGAGCGGACTCAACACCGCGCGGCGTCGCAAGTTCGATCTGTTGATTGTCGATGTCATGCTGCCGAAACAAGACGGCTGGAACTTGGTGACCGAACTGCGCCAGGCAGGCGTGCACACGCCCGTCATTTTTCTGACCGCGCGCGACAGCGTGCGCGATCGCGTGAAAGGACTCGAGCTCGGCGCTGACGATTATGTCGTCAAACCTTTCGCGTTTTCAGAATTGCTGGCTCGAGTGCGCTCGCTTCTGCGAAGAACTCCCGCCAAGTCCGACGAGATCCGAATTCAGGATTTGGAAATCGACACACGCCACCATCGCGCGACGCGGCATGGTGTGCCGCTCGACCTGACTCCAAAAGAATTTCTTCTTTTGACTCATCTCGCGCGGGCTGGCGGCTCGGTCGTTTCGCGTAAGGAAATCGCCGAACACGTTTGGGACATCGATTTCAGCACGGACAGCAACGTGGTCGATGTTGTCGTCCGCCGTATGCGGTCCAAAGTCGATGATCCGTTCAAGAAAAAGCTCGTCCACACGATTCGCGGTGTCGGTTATGTCCTCAAACCGGACTAAACCGCGCTCGATCGCGACGCAGCTCGTCCTGCTCTTCACCCTTTGCGCCGCGCTTCTTCTCTCGTGTAGCCTCGGGTTGTTTTACTGGATCGTGGTTCGGCACGCGTTTGAAGAAGATAACGCCGTGCTCGCGGACAAGTTCGCCGCGATCCGAAATGAGCTGAGACAGCCGTCCGGAATCGCGTTGGTCGTGCAGGATTTGCAAACTCCACGCACCGGCGAAGCGGCGGTTTACTGGATACGACTTATCGGCCCGGACGGGAGCCTGGTTGCGGAAACGACCGGAATGGATCGCATCCTGCCGACCTTCCTTTTTTCGTCGCCAACATCGACATCGAACCAGCCAGCGCCTGCCGATTATCGAAGCGATCGAAAATTGTTTTCGCTCCTGGCTCAAACTGACAACGTGAACGGCCGCAATTACACGATTCAAATCGCTCAGGACCGTTCGAGCGATGAGCGATTTCGAAAACAATTTCGCACACTGCTCGTGCTCGGGCTGGGTCTCGGCGTCGTCGCATCTGCTTTGATCGCCGTGACCGTGACAAGGCGTGGCCTGCGACCGCTTACCGCATTGCGCCGCGCGCTCGAACGCGTCCAACCCGCTCACTTAAACGAGCGCGTCGACCCGGCGCGCTGGCCGACCGAGTTGCGGCCGCTGGCGGCGTCATTCGACCACATGTTGATGCGGTTGGAAGATTCGTTTACGCGCTTATCTCAATTCTCCGCCGACCTCGCGCATGAATTGCGGACACCGATCGGCAACATGCTTGGTGAAGCGCAAGTTGCGCTGACTCGGGAGCGCTCTCCCAAACAGTATCGCGAAGTGATCGAATCTGCCGCCGCGGAGTGCGAACGATTGTCCGCAATCATCGACAATCTGCTTTTTCTCGCGCGCGCGGATGCTGCTGAACAACAAGTCAATCGCTCGGTATTCAACGGTCGCGCCGCTCTCGAGAAAATCGTCGGCTTCTACCAAGCGCTCGCCGAAGAGCGACATGTCGCAATCAGTTGCAGTGGAGACGCCGATGTTTTCGCCGATCCGATCCTGTTCAATCGCGCGATAAGCAATCTTGCGGACAACGCGCTACGTTTCACCGCCGACGGAGGCGAAATTCGAATTTCGATCGGGACTTCCGGCGCCGGCACCGAAGTTTCCGTGCATGATTCCGGTTCCGGAATTTCACCAGAACATCTGCCGCACGTGTTCGATCGCTTCTATCGCGGCGACAAATCGCGCAGCTCGGCCGGAACGGGGCTCGGACTGTCATTGGTCAAGTCGATTGTCGATCTTCATGGCGGCTTGGTTTCGATTGAAAGCGAAATCGGGCGAGGAACAGCCGTTATTCTGACCTTTCCACACAAAGCGTAGCGTCGTCGCAGCGCGCGGCACGAGGTCGCAAAAGGTTACAATTTCGTCATAGACAGAATTGTGACGATATTGTAATCATTGGGCGTCCGTCTGCCTTACCAAACCCGAATACAGGGGAAACTTTCATGAAGCTCAAACTACCTTTGCTCTGCCTTGGCCTTGCCTTTTTCGTGTCTCCGCCGCGAGCGCGCGCTCAGGAAGCTACTGCCGAAAGCATTGTCATTACCGGTACGGATGACGTTCGTAGCGCTTACGGCGCACCGGGTACATTTTCCCGAACACGCTTCTCGCCAACAACGACAGCGTACGTGCTTCCACCTTGGCAGTTCTTGGTGGGCACCATCTACGAAGGCGATGCTTTTCAACACGGTCCCCCGGATCACGTCTTCACTCAGGAACTGGAAATGGGTCTGCCGTATCGTTTCGGTGTGGCCGCGGAAACGGCGATCGAACGCTTCAACGGCGGAGGTGGTTTTGAAACTGTAAGCCTGGAGGGTCGCTACGCGTTGGCCGATTGGAACAAGATCCCGCTCAATCCGACTTTGTTTGTCGAATACAAATTCGGCGTCGGCCCAATCCGGCACGAGGAAGGTCCGCCGCCACCTCCGGGCGGAGAAGAGGAAGCGGGACCGCCGCAACATCCCGACGCTTATGAGATTCGGTTGCTCCTCGCACAGGAATTTTGCCAACGCTGGGAATGGGCGCTCAATGGATTTTTCGAAAAGGAAAACACCGGAGATCGCGGCCGTGAAATCGGATTCGCCCAAAGCATCGTCACGCCAATTTTGCTTCCGCGTGAGCAACTCAAGGTGGGCATCGAAATGGAATACAAGAATTTCAGCGTCAAAGACACGCGCGGCAATGCCGACAACAGTTTTGTAATCGGACCAACCGTCGCTTACCGCACGAGCAAGAACACGCGATTCGACGTCTCGACATTGTTTGGTTGCAACGACGAATCACCACACGCGCAAGTATTCGCCGTCTTTTCGTGGCTGCTCGGCCCCGGTGGCGAACAAGAAGCTGAAGCGCCGGTCTCCACTCGAAACCGCTAAAGAAGGTTATGAAGTATCAATTTATGAACCGATATATTTTAACTGCGACTGTTTTCTCCCTGTTGGTCGCCAATGCGATCGCCGGCGGTTACGCCGGCAAAGAAATGAAAGAGGCCGCCGCCCAACCCTGCCCCGAGTTCTACAAAGATAACGAATGGAATGTCAGCCTTTGGGGCACCTACTTGTTCACCAATACCGATTACGCTCGCAATCTTGATCTTGTCGATGTTGTCCAAAGCACAGTTGAAGGCGCCGGAGTTCTGGGCGAGTACGATCGTTACATCGGCGACGACCACGCGTGGGGCGGCGGCGGAGACATCAAATATTTCTTTCGTCGCTACTTCGGCGTCGGCTTGGAGGGATACGTCGTCAATGCTCGCAAAGGCGGTTTCGATATTTTCGAAGATCCAAATCTTGGAATTTTTGATCGCGAACGCCAGACCCATCACCGCGCCGTGGGTGCCGTGCTTGGAACCTTTACTCTTCGCTACCCGGTGCAGTGCACGCGATTCGCGCCCTACGCTTGGGCCGGAGTAGGCGCAATCTTTGGCGGCGGAGAGAGGGATAGTCTTCACGCGGAGTCATTCGTTGCTCCGCCGGATGCTTTTTTCTCATTTGCCCATACGGTTCACAGCGACAGCTACACCACCGCTGTTGGGCAATTTGGCGCCGGACTGGAGACGCGAATCACACCTCACATCGGCTGGACCAACGACATTTCCTTTAGCGTGATCGAGGGCCCGCGAAACAATTTCGGTCAAATCCGAAGCGGCATTAATTTCGCCTTCTAGGATCGACATTCCCTGCAACTAATTGCCCACGATCATCGAACGCCCGCAGTTGGCGGCTAGGGGTTTTCTTAGGGCACCTGAAAAATTACAAGTTTGTCATGGACGAAACATTACAAGTTTGTAATACTTCCATTATAGCGCCAAACGCGCACTTGGAAATGGGTTAGAAGGGCGGTCGTGGAAGGTCTCTGCGACCGCCCTGCGTCGAGCAGCCGTCACACTCCTTGACCGCCATTCCCGACTTCCGTACCCTTTTTGCCGGAAAGGAGCACGCCGAGTGAAGATGGAGGTCTCGATCGAATATTGCGTCGTCTGAAACTACACGCCCAAGGCCGTCAGTTTGGCGACCCAAATACTTGAACTCGGCGAACGCATCAAATCGCTCACGCTCATCCCATCGGGCGGCGGCGCATTTGAAGTTCGCGCCAATGGCAAACTGCTCCATTCCAAACTCGATTCCGGAGACTGGCCCGACTTCGACCAAGTCGTCACCCAGATCAAGAAGCTCAAATAGTCGCCAGTCCGGCTCGTACTTTCAGCGTTCCCGCTTTTCAGCTTTTCAACGTTTTCTGAGCCGGAGAGTGAAGGGTGCCTGGTGGCCCTCGCGGTCTTCAAAACCGCCGTCGGTTCGCAAGAGCCGGGATAGGTTCGATTCCTATCCTCTCCGCCAATTTTTCTCGAGAGGAGGTGAATCGCTTTGTCGCGCGAACAAATCCGTCGACTGACGTCGCTTTCGTCCTGTGCCGGTTGAGCAGCCAAGTTGAGCCAACAGGCCCTGTCGCAAGTTTTGCGGCAGCTACCGAATTACCGAAATCGTAACGTGCTTGTGAACTCGAGCACGTTCGATGACGCCGGCGTCTATCGCTTGGATCGGCATCGTGCGCTCGTCCAGACGACCGACTTCTTCACGCCGATCGTCGACGACCCGTTCGCGTATGGACAAATCGCGGCCTCGAATGCGCTCTCAGATGTTTTTGCGATGGGCGGCCGTCCGATCACTGCGCTGAATCTCATGGGTTTTCCTCAAAAACTCGTTTCGCCAAAAACCATCGCCGAAATTCTACGAGGCGGTTTGGAAAAAACGCGTGAAGTCGGTTGCGCAATCGTCGGCGGACATTCGATTCGCAATCCGGAACCGATTTACGGCCTCGCGGTCACGGGGATTGTCGATCTTCGAAACATTCTGACCAATGCTAACGCGAGAGTGGGCGATCTGCTCGTCCTCACCAAGCCTCTCGGCACTGGAATCGCCACCACCGCGATCAAACGCGGTCTGGCTTCGCGCGCACTCGAAAAGAAAGTGATTGCGCTCATGTCGCAAACCAATTCGGTCGGCGCCGAGCTGGCCGAGAAGGAACTCGTTCGCGCTGCGACCGACATCACTGGTTTCGGATTGCTCGGCCATCTCGCTAACCTGTGTCGCGCGAGCAAAGTCAGCGCTGAGATTTTTCCGGAGCAGGTCCCCGTGATCAACGACGAGATTCTTCAACTGATCGAGCGTGACTGCATCCCCGGCGGCACTCGCGATAATTCAAAAGCCGCGAAACAAACGAGCGATCTAAGTTCTGCATCTCCAGTGCAGCGCATTCTCCTCACCGACGCGCAAACCAGCGGCGGCTTGCTCTTGTGCGTCCCCGAGCGCTCGCTCAACAGAGTCTCGGCAATCCTGAAGAAACGTCGCACGCTTTCTGCGGCCGTCATCGGGCGCGTCGTTCGTCGCCGATCGAAATTGATATGCACGACAAAATGAAATCGCGTTCGCGTCGCGCGATTCCAGCAGTTAACGCGGTGCTGGAGTCCTTGGGTCCGGTCGACTTGCCACGACCGTTGATTCTCGATCTTGTCCGGCGCGAGCTCGCAGAAATTCGCCGAATGAAAAGAATTCCGCAGGCCGCAGCGATTGTCGATCTTGTCCGCGCCGCAATCGAGGACCTTCGCCGCAGCCGGATCCAGCCTGTGATCAATGGCACGGGCATCGTGATTCACACGAACCTAGGTCGCTCGCCGCTGCCGCAAGGCGCTGGCGAAGTCCTCCGCAACGTCGCGTCTGCTTATAATAATATAGAGTTCGATCTCGCGACCGGTGAACGCGGCGATCGCGGCGGCTACCTCGAGCGCGCGCTGGCCGTCCTTTGTCAAGCCGAAGCCGCGACCATCGTGAACAACTGCGCCGCCGCGCTTGTCCTCATCGTTGGTCATTTCGCGAAAGAAAGAACTGAAGTAATCATTTCCCGCGGCGAGCTCGTCCAAATCGGCGGCGGTTTCAGAATCGGCGAAATTTTAGAAGCGAGCGGCGCGAAACTGCGCGAAATCGGCGCGACCAACAAAACGACACTGGCGGATTACGCTCGCGCGATCGGCAAAAACACGGCGCTGATTCTGAAGGTTCACCGCAGCAACTTTTTCATGAGCGGGTTCGTCGAATCGCCCATCACCGCTGAGATCGTATCGCTCGCGCGCAAAAAGCGGATTCCGTTCGTCGAAGATCTCGGCAGCGGGGCAATGATCGCGACCGAACACGTTGGGTTGCATTATCACGAGCCGACGCCGGCCGAATCTCTCAAAGCCGGCGCCGATCTGGTTTGTTTCAGCGGCGACAAACTTTTTGGCGGCCCGCAGGCCGGAATCATCGTCGGGAAAGCGAAATTAATTGCCGCGCTCAAGCACGAGCCACTTTTTCGCGCGCTTCGTTGCGACAAGCTCACGTTCGCTGCGTTGCAAACGACTGTCGATCTCCACATGAATCAGGTCACAAGCGAGATTCCTGCCTTGGCGTTGTTACAGATTCCGAAGGACGAATTGCGTGCTCGCGCCGCGGCCATTGTCACGCGGCTGCAAGGATTACCCTTGAGGATCACGATCGGCATCGGGACGGGAAAGGCTGGCGGTGGCGCGCTGCCGAAATCAATTGTTCCGTCCATCACCCTCGATTTTCTTCCCGAGAATTTTTCGCTCGAGCAGTTCGCGAGCGCACTGCGCCGGTCGAGTCCGCCAATCGTTGGCTACATCGGCAATGACCGTTTCAAACTCGATTTGCGCACGATCTTCTCGCATCAAGACGATTTGCTGGTTGAGGCAATTCGCACGGCAGCGACTCAATGAGACATTTCATCCTCGCAACGGCCGGCCACGTCGATCACGGCAAGAGCTCGCTGGTAAAAGCGCTGACCGGCACTGACCCTGACCGTTTGCCGGAAGAAAAGGCTCGCGGCATCACCATCGACCTCGGTTTTGCCGAACTGAATCTCAATGGACCGAACGGCGAGATCTTCCACGTCGGGATTGTCGATGTTCCTGGTCATGAAGATTTCGTGCGAAACATGGTCGCCGGTGTTGGCTCGGCGGATGTCGCGCTACTTACCGTGGCGGCAGATGATGGTTGGATGCCGCAAACCGAAGAGCATTTGCAAATCCTGCTTTATCTCGGTGTGAAGCGCATCCTTGTCGCGCTAACAAAGAGTGACGTCGGCAAGATCGGCAACAGACGCGACGAGATTCAGGAAAATCTGCGCGACACGGCGTTCGCGAACGCGCAAATCATTCCGACATCCGTTCGCGACGGCTCTGGCCTCGAAGAGTTGAAATGCGCAATCGCGTCCGAACTCGCCGCGTTGCCGCCGGCGTACGACATCGAAAAACCGCGACTGTTCGTCGATCGCGCATTTACGCTCCACGGCATTGGCACCGTCGCAACTGGAACATTGGTTGGCGGCGAGATTCAGCGCGGCCAGCCGGTCGTCATCGAACCGGCAGGAATTCCCGCGCGAATCCGCTCACTTCAGACTCACAACCACGATTTGGAAACGGCGCAGCCGCAAATGCGAACGGCGATAAGTGTCCCCGACATCCCGATAGCCCGTGACGGCATTCAGCGCGGCCACGTCGTGGCGACTCAAGAATTCGAGGCGAGCTGCACAATCGACGTGTTTCTCACCCGCTCCGGCCGATTGACGCGCGGTGCGCCGATGAAATCGGGCGCGTCAGCCTACGTTCACCACGGTACGACGCGTGTGCCGGCAAAAATAATTTTTGCGGAAACGAACGCACTCACGGCTGGTGAAAGCGCCGTCGCACAGCTGCGTTTGAGCGCACCTTTGCTCGCGTTTGTCGGCGATCGATTCATTGTGCGGGACGCGTCCGAGCTGCACACGATCGCCGGCGGAATTGTCTTGAACCTCGATTCGACCGCGTTTCGCTCCGCTCAACAGCGCGCGCTCCTCGCCTCGCGCGCAGTCGCTGCTGATGATGTCGATCTTGCAGTCTGGACGGAAATCGCGCGCGGCGATGTAATCGAACCTTCTCGATTGCTGACACGCTCGCATTTTGGCTCACACGAGATCGCAGCCGCGCTACAAAAGCTGGCTAAGCACGGCGAAATTTTTCTGAGCGAGAATATCGCCGCGAAAATGCTCGTCTGGCGCGAAATGCGCGAGAGCGCGGCCAAATTGATCGACGCGAACCACAAAGAACATCCCGAGCGTCGCGGCCTCGAACTCAACGAGCTGCGATCGCAGCTGAGCTCGCTCGCACCGAATATTTTCGACGCATTGATTGTCGATCTTTGCTGCGCTGACTTTGTTTGCGTCGGATCCACGATCGCGCGAGCGTCACATCGCGTCAGTCTGCCTGATAAATTAAAATCCGCGGCCGTGATAATTCGCGACGCGCTGGCCGCAAAGCCGTTTGATCCGCCGGCGCGAAAGGATCTCGCCAAAGATCGGCAACAAGAACAGGCACTTAGATTTCTAATAGACCAGGGCGAGATCGTCGAAATCAGCTCGGAGATCCTTTTACTTCGAGAGTCGCTCGATCAAATCATATCGATCGTTTCAGATTTCATTCGTGCAAACGGTCCGGCCTCGGCGAGTCAGCTTCGCGAAAGAGTCGGCACTTCGCGCCGCGTCATCATCCCGCTGCTCGAATATCTCGATCGAGCCGGTGTGACTCAGCGCGTGGGTGATCTGCGCAGATTGCGCGAATCAAGCGCGGCGTCCGTTGCGCGTTTGTAAAATCTGCTACTGTCAACGAGATGCCCCGCAGAAAAGTCGCGCAACCGCACTCCGTCTCATTATACATCGCGCCCTCGTTCCAGAGCGCTTGGGACGAAGTCCTCTTGCCGTGGTTTCAAACGGTTGGGCTCAGCACAATTGAATCTGGCGGGTCGGTCGCGGTTATCACGCCCTACCCAGGCGCTGCAGCGTTTTTGCGCTCAAGGCTTTTGGAGCATGAGACGTCTCTGCTGGGCGTGAAGTTTGTCACTCCGCCGGTCCTGCGCGAATTACTCATCGGCGACACCGCGACGATTCCGCTGCGCGAACATTTGCGGCTCTTACTCGCGATCGCTGCCGAGTCGACGAGCGGCCGGCACGCGGACGATCAGAATTTCCAGGCGATCGCAAAATCTGTCGCGCGCTCGCCCGACAATCTATTGCGCGTTTTCGATCAGGTCAGCGCCGCGGGTTGGAGTTTCGAAGAAATCGGCTCCCCGGTGGTGCGCGAAGTGGTCCGGGAGTTTTTGCAACTCGGCCGCCGATGCGACTTCAAGTTAGTCCACGATGCCGACGGTGAATTGTTGCAGTCTGTGGCAACGCAGCCGAAAACATTCAACGCCGCACTTGTGATGGGCTTTGGAGCTGCGCATTGGCCGCTGTTTCCGCTGTTGCGAGCTGCAGCGCTTTCCGCACACCACGCGACGGTCGTTCTCGAATATCCGCGCGAAGCGACCCGCGCCGCGGATGAAAGTTGGATAGGAACTTGGGAAGAATTTTTCGGATCGGCAGCACCTGTGGCGGCCCGCAGCGAACGTAGAGCTCCGTTCGCCGAGCTGCTCCACGCCGAAGCACCGCCCAAACCAACGGCGCGCCCATGTTTTCTCGTCGGTTTGAACACAACTGAGCAAGCGCAAGCAATCACCGCAGCGGCCTTGAAGTTTCTATCCGAGACGTCATGCACACGTCTGGGAATCCTGTTCGCGCGGACCGGCGGATTGCCGCGTTTGGTATCGGATCTCCTGGCGCGCTCTGGCATTCCGCACTACGACGGAATCGGCCACCTGACTCCGGGCGAAGTGGACGAGGCGGCATGGCGTCCGTGGACTCATCTGCAGGAGAACCCGCGGCTTGAGCCGCTGCTTCGTTTTCTCGAGGCGCATCCGCAATCGTCGGGCGATTTCACGATTCATAATGTTCGCACCACGCTTCGTTCCGCTCACCGTGAGCTCCTGCTCGATGATATTAGCATCTTGCGCGAGTACTGCGCCCGACACTCGGAGCGCGCGGGCTGCGATCAAACCGCGAAGGTGCTTGCTTCGATCGAATCTTTGCCCGCTAAAGCCACGCTTCGCGATTATCTCGCTAAAACGAAGAAGATTTTCGGCGCGTTGAAGTGGGAGAATCGATGGTCCGCTCTCGAACAACTCGCACAGGGTTGGAACGAAAAGCTGCCGCGGGAATTCTCGCGCGCCATTTATCTACGCTGGCTGAGAGAAACGCTCGATTCGTTTTCAATCTCGCGCGCTGAGGCGGGCAATCACTTCTACAGTCGCGTTCATCTTCTCACCTACGCTGAAGCAGAGTCACAGGAGTGGTCGCATCTCGTTCTCGCCGGACTCAACCACGGAGAATGGCCGCCGCCGGAGCACGAAAGTGGTTTTCTACCCGATGAGCAGATCGCGCGATTGAATAGTCGTGCGACGCGTCCCGGCGCACAGGGCGAAGGACATATCGCGCTTGCGGCCGGAAAAACGTTTCTACTCAGCTCACACGATCAGCGGCAGATTGCGCTTCGGCAATTTGCAGCCGCAGTTGAATCTGCCGAACACGGTCTCGCCGTAACAGCAAGCTTGCTCCAGGAATCGGCACCGGAGAGAATTTGGAACGCGAGCGAGCTGCTCAATCAAATTTATTTCGCGGCGCACGGAACGCCGCTTTCGCAAGACACGTTGTCGATCTTGCGAGAGAAAACTTCGGCATGGCTGTCCGAGCGATCACCGTTCGGGCAGGAAGCGCTTCCCAACGGTGATGTCGACCAAACGCGAATCGCTTATGCAGCGCGCCGGCGCGCTGATGTGCCCTTCGGCGAATACGAGTTCGCGCTGCGGCGGCCACTCGATCGCGCAATCACATTGCGCGTCACCGAGTGGCAACGGGCGGTGAAGACGCCCGCGTTGATTTGGATAAAGACTTATCTCGGACTCGAAAGCGACGAGCCGGATCTCAATCAATGGAGCGCCGCCACTGGCACGTGGATGCACGATTGGCTCGCCGAAATCGCCGACGCAAAAACCCGTAACGCATTAGTGAGATTTCCTGGCCCCGATCAGATTCACACTCGAATCACACAGGCCGCGCGCGACTTCAAACAATCGGTTGTCGATCTTTGCGCGGCAGCAAACCGACCTCTGCCCGATTGGTGGAGCTCCGGATGGAGCAACGCGCTGGCGCTGGCGGACCTCCTCGCGAGCAAACTCTCCGAAGTTCAGGGGTGGCCGCAGCTTTCGGCCGAATGGAAGCTCGAAGCGCAAGAAGTGATGCTCGCGACCGGAGAGAAACTTCGCGTCCGCGGCCGCATCGATCTGATCCTTGCGCAAAAACAAACGAACGGCTCGGCACTTGCCGACAACATCCTCTGGATCGTCGATTACAAAACCGGCAACGTTAGGTCGCTGAGCGTCTCAGCCAATACGCCGCAGGCGCGTCTCGCAAAACTTCGACAAAAACTTGTCCGCGGCGATGCCATCCAGCTCGGCTTTTACGGATTGGCGGCGCGAGCGTTAGGCGCGAGCGACATCCAACTGAGCATTCTTTCGCTGCGGACGGATCTCGATAAACCGCAGCTCGTCCTGGACGATGTCGCAGGCCAGATCGAGTTCTGGCGCGAGCTCCACCGCATGCAAGAGACCGGAATTTTCGGACTCCGCGGTGCGATTCGGAATGAGTTCGGATTTCATGCGGATTATCCGCTCGCCGTTCTGCCGATCGACAAGGAATTTCTGGACGAGAAATGGGTGCTGACGCATCCGGCGTTCGCAGACGAGGAGGATGATCGCGCGTGAACGAACCGATCGATCAACCGGACAGGCAGCGATTTGTTTGCGAGCTCGACCGCAATTTTTCGGTCATTGCCGCGGCAGGCTCGGGAAAAACGCGGGCGATTACCGATCGGATTGCTCAGATCGCGAAGAGCGAGCGCGCGCGCGAACTCTTGCCACAGCTCGTAGTTGTCGCATTTACGAATCGTGCCGCGGACGAGATGCAGCAACGCGCGCGAGCCGAAGTCTTGAAAGCCAAAGTGCCGATTGAAGTTTTGTCGGCGCTCAATCGCGCGTTCTTTGGAACGATCCACAGCTTCTGCGTACGTTTGCTGGAACATTACGGACATCACCTCGGTTTGCCGCCGTCGTTCGAGGTGATCACCGATGACGAGGAGGTTTGGAATGATTTCGTTGCACAGCAAGTGACGATCGGTTGCTCATTGTCAGAAGAAAATCGGCGCGAATTGCTGCGTCACGTTCAGGCGCGCACCTTGATGGAACTCGGTCGGCGCTGCGATTTGGAATCCGTCGATGGACCAACAGGGAAATGTCCCGACGCCGATTTCAGTGCGATTCATCGGCACGTTGCCAGAGGTACGATGCTACAAACGATACCGGCCTATCAGAAAGAATTGAAACGGGCCGAGCAACGCTGGCGCACGACCGACGATTACGTGCGTTGGCCTGTGTGCTGGTCAAAAGCGAGGGATTTCGTTCGGATGAAACGCGAAGCGTTCGGCCCGCTGCGACGCTGGATTGATCAAGCATCGCTCTGCGTTGCCGCCGAAGTGCAACGCGACTACCGCACGTTTCGAATCGAGCGCGGATTGTTGACCTATGACGATCAGGTCGCGCTTGCGCTCGAATTGTTGAAGCAGCCGGAGATCGGCAGCGAGATTCGCGAAAAATCGCTTCGCGTTATTCTGGATGAAGCGCAAGACACTGATCCGCGCCAGTTCGCGTTGTTGCTCGAATTGACCCGGCCGCCCGGCCCGACCGACGATTGGCTCGAGACGAAAGGAGATCCTCCGCGACCGGGCCACTTTTGCATGGTCGGCGATTTTCAGCAGTCCATCTACCGCGATCGCGCCGACCTTTCGCAGTACCGTCGGATCCACAATACGCTGGTCGAAACCGGAGCGGCGGAAGCGCTCAAATTTTCCGTCACATTTCGACTCGACCATGCGCAGCTCGATTTGGTGAACGAAACGTTCCGCCAGATTCTGAACGATCAGGACAACCAGGTTGGGTTCGTGGAGCTCAATCCACGGCCGCAAGTTTTGCCGGGACAGGTTATTCGACTCGATCTTCAGACGGCAAATCTCCGCCCCGATCCCACCGGCAAAGTCTCGGACCGGCGACGCGCCGCGGAAGAAGCGCGTCAGCTTGGCGAGTGGTTGCAAAAAAACGGCCCCGAAAAATTGCGGGCACAGACATGGCGCGATGTTGCGATTCTTTGCCCGCGCAAGGAATGGCTTCAAACGCTTCGCCGCGGCCTGCGTGCGGCCGGACTCGAAGTGCAAATCCAATCCGAAAAGGAGTTGAAGGGCGACAATCCTGCCTACGCCTGGGTGGCCGCGCTCTTAATAGTACTGTCGCGACCGCGATGCGGTTATGAGATCGCTGGGCTGCTGCGCGAGCTGTTCGGCATTTCCGACCACGAGCTTGCTCTTTTCGCCGGCGGATTTGGCAACCGCTTTCAAATCGAAACCTTTACCAACGGCGGCGACATTGTTTCCAAAACTCTCCGCCTGCTCGCGCAAACGCGATTGTCGATCTTGCCGTTGCCGTTGTTCGACGCCGTGAACGAAGCCGTGAATCGGACTCAATTGCGCGAACGATTGCAAACTTTGCCCGAGACCGATTTCGAAGACCTCGACGGCGATTTGGACGCGCTACTCGCGCTTGCGGCTGCGTCCGAGGCCCAAGGGATAAGTCTCGCCGAGTTCGCTGATTTATTGCGGACGCATTACGCTGATGCACGAGAGGTCCGCCCGTCTCGCGCGGATTCCATTCAACTGATCACGTCGCAAAAAGCGAAAGGTTCGGAATGGCGGGCGGTGATCGTCCCCTTCTTGACTCGCGACATCAGAACACCGTCTCCCCGATATCCGCGACTAATGAAAGATCGCGCGACCGGCGAGACCACCGTGCTTCTTGAGCCGTCTGACGTTACCGACGAAATCAACGACGCCTTAGAACGGGAGCAACGCCAGGAAATGGAACGGTTGCTCTACGTGGCGCTCACTCGCGCTCAGCACACGCTGGTTCTGGCTTTCGACGAAAATTTGTTCGCGAAGCCGAGTGGCGACATCCACAGCCATTCACAAACGAAATGGCTGAAGGCGGATAAAAACGAGCTGAATCAGACGCCCTTCGCAGCGATGGCAACTCAGCCCGCCGCATGCGCGGAGACGACTGAATATCAGCGGCTGAAAAAGCAAAGCAGCGCCCACAAGATCGACATCGAGCTGCCCGGCGGCAGGATCGACAAGAACGTTGCCATTAAGCGCGCCTCCAATTTCGTACGCGTACTCACTCCGAGCGGTTTGCCCGCGGAACAAACACTCGCGCTTCTGGAAAGCAGATACGAGGCGCCGGAGTTGCCGCGCTCCACGTCGCCCGCTTTGCGTTACGGACTTTGGTGGCACCAATTCGCGCAGAAACTGAATTGGCGCGAAAACGCACAGAGTTGGAACCGGCTATTCGAACGCGACGACGCGGTTTCGCCCGAGCTGGCGCGTTCGCGACGCGAGTGGAAACTTTTACTGAATCATTTGTCGAGCACGGACGATTTTCGCCGCATTTGCTCAGGGAACGGTTTTTCGGAAATGCCACTTTTGTGGAAAATCGACGAGCGGAATGGCGGACGCTGCCTCGAAGGCGTAATCGACCTCGCGTTCTTCGACCGAGCCAAAGGCAAATGCCTCATTCTGGATTGGAAGACGGATCGCGTCCCTCCGGACAGCACGGAAACGTTGCACGATCGTTATCTGCCGCAGCTCGCCGCGTATTGGAAAGCGGTGAGCGAGATGACGAAGATGGAAGTCGTCGCGGCGATCTACTCGACTGCTGCCGGCGCGCTCGTTCGTTACCAAACAGCTGTGCTCGAGCGTGAGTGGCAGCGCTTGGAAAAACTTCCGCCCGACGAACTCGATTCAAAGATCAAACGCGATCTCGACCTTCCAACGCAGAAATCGCAAAAGCCGACGACCCAGTTGGAATTGTTCTAAGAAATTTATTTGGGTTTTAGCTTCCCGACTTCAGGGTTCTTGGAGACAAACTCGTACATCTTTTCGTTGTAGGCGCGGGCGTATTTTTCCTGTTTTTCCCGCAACGGAATATCGTTAGTCACGCACCCGACGCCTGCATCAGCGCGCGGATATTGTTTGGCGAATTCGAACGGCACTCCGACCGGGAAGACCGCGATGCTGCCGGACCAATAAAACTGAACGTGCCGCGCTTGGATGTCCATCTCGGCGTCCTTCGGCGCGTCCGCGGGATTCCAACTGGGCTCAGCGGCGAAACACGCCGAGCCTGCAGCCAAACCGACAACCAAGAGTCTTCGCATCAAATCTCGTTCTCCTCTCAACAACTCAACTTCTCAACTCCTCGACGTCTTGTTTACTTCTCTTTGGCAACATCGATTTGCAGTAGCCCGCCAATCGCGGCCATGTCCTGACGGATCTCGTCATGCCGTTTCTGCTCCGTTTCGAGCAAGAGGTTCGACATGCGAACCAGTCGATTCGCCGCTTCCTGAATGCGCTCTTGTGGCGGAACCAGTTGGAGCAGGCGCATCAGCTCGTGGAACGGCACCGCCGTGATCGCTGATCGCAGCCGCGCGGATAGTTGTCGCAGCCTCTCAGAAATTTCGGCCTGCTCATCGCGCTTCGAATGCGCCGGCGCGCTGATGATGATGTCCGCGAAATAGATAAGCGTGTAAGAAATCTCTGCCAAAACTTTCCGATATTCGACATAGGGCTTGATGATGCCCTCGCTGGCCAACTGCGAAACCAACAGCAGCACGGCAACGACAATGAGAATCAAAGCAGCGGTTAACACGGCTTAGTATAAACAAATAGGATGAGTTTCGTCGTACCGGCGGGCGATGCTCAGCATCTAACGAGAAGTAGACGAACAATCGTTCATCCAACCGGACTGGGGGACATCGAACGTTTGTTGCGTCAGCGGTCTCGCTCGCCGCGGATGAATTGCTCGACGCAGCGGTAGGCTTCGTCGTCGCTCATCTGAACGGGCGGATGCTTTGAGAAATACGAGGATGGCGAATTAAGCACACCGCCAATGCCACGGTCGAGCGCAAGCTTGCAGCAACGGATCGCATCAATGGCGATGCCGGCCGAGTTTGGCGAATCTTCCACCGAGAGTTTGATGTCCAATTCCATCGGCACGTCGCCGAAGAGGCGGCCTTCGACACGAATAAAGGCGATCTTGTTGTCGAGTTGCCACGGAACGTAATCGCTCGGGCCAATGTGAATATTTTCGTCGGCGAGGCGTTCGTTCATGACCGATTGCACGGCTTCGGTCTTGGAAGTCTTCTTGGAGCTGAGGCGGGTCCGGCTCAGCATATTCAGGAAATCCGTGTTGCCGCCGGTGTTGAGCTGATAAGTGCGCTCGACTTTGACGCCGCGTTTGCGGAAAAGATCGACAATGGTGCGGTGAAGCACAGTCGCGCCGAGCTGCGATTTAATGTCGTCGCCGATGATCGGGAGATTTTTGTCGGCGAAACGTTTCGCCCAAACGGGGTCGCTGGCAATGAAAACGGGAATGTTGTTTACGAAACCGACACCGGCTTCGAGCGCGCAACTGGCGTAAAACTTCACCGCTTCCTCGGAGCCGACCGGGAGATAATTGACCATGATTTCGGTGGCGGAATCTTTGAGTTCGGAAATGATTTGTTCGCGGGTGGATTCCTTTTCGAGGGGGAGAAACGTGCGGAGCGGGTCATGCTCGGACATGTGCTCGGCGAAGCTGTCCATGACCACGCCCATCTTCACGATCGCTCCAGTGAGGGCGACTTTGTCGCAGAAAACCTTGGTGCAATTTGGCGGCGCAAAGATGGCTTTGCTGACGTCGAGGCCGACTTTTCGACGGTCAATATCGAACGCCGCGACGACTTCGATGTCTCCCGGACGGTATGAGCCGATTTGCTTGTGCATCAGACCCACGGCGCTGCCGTTAACCCCGGAGCCGCGGTAAAAGTTAATCCCTTGGACGAGCGAACTGGCACAATTGCCGACTCCGACTATGGCGACGCGAATTTTTCTCATGGGAAAAAGGAAATCCTACCCGTGGCCCTGGGGTTGGGGCAAGATGCAATGTAGCAGGTTTTAAAGCATTAAGATTAAGGTAAATCAGTGGAATGTGAGGTCTCGCCTAGGGCGAAAAAGCGTCCCACGATTTGGGCGTGGAAAGTGCCGTAGTCCGGGCTAGCATGCAAGCATTTTCGAGCATGTTCGTCAGGAAACAATACGCCGTTTGGAGGATGTCAATCCTGGCACTCCTTGCGACCGGCCTTTGCCAAATAGCGGTGGCCCAGCAGCCTGTCTACGACATCGACCAAGGCGTGGCCCTGGCCGACAGCCAAAACCCCGACATTCTGATTGCCCGCAAGAAGCTGGACGCGGCCAAAGGCGGGCTGATTGAAGCCCGGTCAGGGTATTTGCCATCGGTGATTTCCAACGGGTTCGCCGACAAGCGCCAAACGCAAAACAATACCCGATTGAGGGAGGAGGATTACAACGCCTCGATCCGGGCCTTGGAAAATGTCTACACCGGCGGCGCGGTTTCGAACCAGGTCGCGATCGCCAAGCTCCAGATCGAAAAGCAGCAATGCGACCTGGATGAGGCCCGCAACAAAGTCGCGATGGACGTGCGGGTCGCTTTTTACGACTTGCTGCTAAACCGCTCGAAAGTCCGCGTTCGCGAGAATTCTGTTCGTGTGCTCGATGAAGAATTGAAAAACCAGGAGGAACGGTTGCGCGCGGGAATCGCCGGCAACCTCAACGTGCGGCGCGCGCAAGTGGCGATCGACAACGAAAGACCGGAACTGGCGAACGCGAAAACCCAGTTGCGAAATTCCTATCTCCGGTTGGGCGAACTTTTCGGAATCGATTACGGATCACAAACCGGCGAGTCACCGTTCGAAGTGGCCGGGCAATTGCAATATGCGGCGCTTCATCCCGATTTGAACGAATGTCTCGGTCGCGCCGACGCCAAGCGCGCCGAAATTCGCGCACGCCAAATCGACGTCGAAATCGAAGATCGACAATACGTGGTCGACCGAAGCGAGCTGCTTCCGCACGTTCAACTTTTCTCGGGCTACGAAGTTTACAACGAGCGGGACCCGACCGTCGGCCCGGAGTTTAACCACGGCTATTTGGTTGGCGTGAACGGGACGTGGCATCTGTTCGACGGATTCGCGACCAAAGGGCGAATGCAGGCGACACGGGCGCGCCGCTCAGGGGCGGTGCAAGCATTGGAAGCGGCGCGGCGCTCGGTTGCGTCCGAAGTGCGAAGCTCGTTTCTCGATCTTCAACAGGCCGACGCCGTTCTCGAATCCGAAACACGCAATGTTCAAACCGCCGACGAGTCTCTTGAAATCACAAAGTCGAACCTCGCGGCGGGATTGGGAACGCAGCTCGACATTCTTCAAGCCGCCGCCGACGTCACCCGCACCCGGACAACGCGATTGAGCGCGATTTATTTGCACAACGTGGCGCTCGCGCGACTCGCCCGCGCCTGCGGCAGCACGCCTCAGGCTCTCGATTTCGCGTCCGACCGATTGAAAAAGCGCAACGAAAAGCAGGCCGTCGATATTGCGCGTCCGCCGGCGAAGATAACACAACGATGAAAGCCGGATTTCTCGCGACTGTTATCACATTGTCGATCTTATCGGCAGCGCCGGCGATCACACTCGATGAGGCGCTGAACACGACATTGGAAAAAAATCCGGAGATCCAGCGCGCGAAGGCGAACCTCGAACAGGCGACGGGACGCCGGCTCGTTTTCCGTTCAGTAGCGTGGCCGAGCGTCAAATTGAATGTTCCCGCCGGCGTGCAGGGCGGCGATCGCGCCGGAAGCACAAAGACGAAGCTGTTCGGATTCGTGCGAGGTTCATTGACGCAACCGTTGTTCGACGTCGCGATTCCGCATTCGCTTACGCGCGGCAACATCGAAGTGCTCATCGCCGAACAACAACTTAATCTCGCGGTCGAGCAGCAGCTGCACGCCGCGCGGCTCGCGTTTTACTCCGCACTTTACAATCGTGATCTGCAAGCAGTTCGAGAAAAGCAGCGTGGCCGGCTCGACGAAAACGTGGCCAGCCAAAGCAGCCGCTATCAAGCCGGCCTGGTTGATCGCGGCGGCTACACCGCGGCGACTGTCGAAGCGCACGCGCTTGATCCGATGGTGGAGGAAGCCCGGCGCGGTTATGCCGACGCCCAATTGCAGCTGCAACAAGCGATGGGTCTTGGATTGGATTCGAACGCGAAGCTTGCAGAGGCCGAGGGCGAATTGACCTTCGCAACCGTCAACGTGGATGTCGATCGCGAAAAAGCCACTGCGCTGGAGAATCGCACCGATATCAAGCTGGCGCGATTGCTCGTGCGCGCGGCGAACGAAGATGAGCGGATCATCGCGGCCGGTTATTATCCATCAGCGAGCGGCAGCCTTGCTGGCGATTACATTCCGGTCACCGGAATACATCGTGAAGGTTCAACCAGCAGGAACCAGGATTTTATTGGATCAGAACTGCGGGAAGGCGCGACTTACACGTGGCACGTGATCGACAATGGAAAAGTAGGAGGCGCGGTTCTCCGGCAGCGAAAAGCGCGCGAGATCAACGGGATTGAATTGCGAAAGCTTGAAACAAATGTTGGTAGGGAACTCTCGCGCATTCAGAGCGACTTGACGGGAATCACGGAGCGTCGCAAATCGCTCGCTGCCGGATCCGACAACGCGGAGCAAACGGCGAGCGCGGTCCAGCAGAATCTCGGAAGCGGATTGGCGTCGCAGCTCGAATACCGTCTGGCCGAAGGCAGTTTTTTGAAAACGCAAAGCGGATTGCTTGAAGCCAGTTATCTGCAAAGCGTTGCTCTCGCCGAATGGGACCGGGCCACCGGACGCTATTTTCAATTGGCGGAAGATATGCGTTAGTTCCTGTCCTTGAAGATTCCCGAATCCAGGCGGCTATTGTGGGTCGCGGTGGTGCTGCTCGTTCTGATTTGCGCTGTCGCCTACTATTTTTTCATGCCCGTCGCCGAAGTGGCGGTGGTGCGCCGCGGTATGGCGATCTCCGCGGTCTATGGAACGGTGCGGATCGAGCCGGCGTTCGTCGTTCATGTGCGCGCGCAGAATTCGGGATTCATTCAGCTGGCTGACGAATTTTCCGCCGGGCGCGGCGCGATCGGCCAGACCGTGACCAAGGGCCAATCGCTCGCCACGATCGCGGATGAAACAACTGCGCGACAATTGAAGCAGGCGCGCACCGATCTCCAGGCCGCGACGGAGCGGGCAAAATTGCCGCTGCCGTCGGAGGAACCACTCAAAGCGGCGGAAGACAATCTGCACCGGCTCGAGCAAGTCGTCTCTACCGGCAACGTGCCGATGGTCGATTACGAAAAAGCAAAAAGTGAAGTGAACCGGCTTCGGGCGCAACGCGACAACGAGCGTATCGAAAGCGACCGCAACCTTCAGGCACTGGACGAGGCACGTAAAAAACTCGAATCGCAAATGCGCAACTCCGAGATCCGCGCGCCGATGGATGGTCTGCTTAGCGCAGTGTCGACCATCGACGGCGAGCTGGTGAACGAAGGCAACCAGCTCTTCACCGTTTCGTCACAAAAAACCTGGGTGCGCGGCGAGGTCAATGAGGAGGACGTCGGCGAAGTGAAACCGGGAATGAAAGCGAAAATCCAACTTTACGCGTATCGGAACAACATCTTTCCGGCGAAGGTTTCTTCAGTCCAACCGGCGGCCGACCCCGATACGCAGCGTTACACTGTTATTCTGGAAATGGAAAAACCGCCGGACAATCTGATGGCTGGGATGACGGGGGAGATGAACATCGTCACTGGCACACACGAAAACGCGCTGCTCGTGCCGACGCGTGCGCTGATTGTCGATCAAGCATGGCTGGTGAAACGCGGGATCGTGCAAAAGAAGACGATCAAAGTCGGGTTTCGCACCCTCGATTTCAGTGAAGCGTTGAGCGGCATTTCGGCCGGCGATCACGTAGTCGTTTCAGACCAGGACAAGCTGCGCAGCGGAGAGCCAGTGCGGCAACGCCGGGTCAACTTTTCACCAAAACAGTGAGCGCGCCGTTTTATATCGCGCTGCGTTTTGCCACGCATCGCAAACGCGCGTTGCTCCTCAGTCTGGTCGGCGTTGTTTTCGGCGTCGGCATTTTTGTGTGCACCCAGGCCCAGACCCAGGGGTTCATGCAATTTTTTATCGACTCGACGATCGGCAGTAACGGAGCGCTGACTTTGCGGTCGCGATTTCGACCGCACCACGAAGGAATGCTTGTTGCCGCCAAAACTGCGGCCGGCACTTCTCAACGCCGAAGCTTTTTCGAGGGAATCACCAACGTCAGCGAGATCATGCGCGTCAGCCGGCAATTCTCAAACGTAATCGCCTGTTCGCCGGTGTTGCGCGGCTCGATTAGCGCGCGCGCCGGCTTTGAGGGCACGACCGCCGAAGTTTTCGGAATCGAGCCGACGTCGCATTTGCGCGCAACCGATCTGGAGAAGCAACTCGTTGAGGGTTCATACGACGATTTTCGCAATAACACGAGCAGCGTAATTCTCGGCTATCGCCTGGCCGATTTGCTTCACGTAGGCGTCGGCGACGGTGTCCAACTACTCTCGCCTGGTGGCGAGTATTGGCGATTCACTGTGGGTGCGATTTCGCGAAGCGGTGTTGCCGCCATCGATTCGTCCCGCATTTATGCGCAGCAGCGCATCGCCCAGCGGCTACTCAAGAAGCCGTATCAGGCGTCGATGATCATTTATAAACTGCGCGACCCGGAGAGGGCGCCGATTCTGGCCACCCAATTTGAAAATCTCTTTCAACACAGCGCCCAAAGCTGGCAGGACCGCGAGGAAGGAAATCTCCAGATTTTTGCCACTTTGCGAATCTCAGCGGGGATCACCGTGTCATTGATCATTCTGCTCGCCGGCTTCGGAATCTTTAATGTCTTGACGATGTCGGTGCTCTCGAAGATTCGCGAAATCGCCATCCTCCGCTCGATGGGCTATCGCAGGATCGACATCTCGGCGATCTTTCTCTGGCAGGGAGCTCTCATTGCCGCGGTTGGTTCGCTGTTCGGTTGCGGACTTGGAGCGTTGCTCACCTTCGCAATTTCCAAGGTGCCGATCCACATCCGTGGATTGCTTTATGCCAACCATTTTTTGGTGGTCTGGGACTGGCGCCATTATCTTTGGGCGACGGTTCTCGCGATCATCTCCGTTTTTATCGCCAGTTACGTGCCGGCCAAGAGAGCGGCCGAGCTTGCGCCGGTCGACACGCTACGCGGATCCAGTTTATGAAGGGCGACATTTCTCTCAGCTGTCGTCATATCGAACGTTACCTCGGAGAGGAGGAGGAACGCGTGCACGCGTTGCGTGGCGTTTCCCTCAATGTGGAGGCGGGCAGCTTACACGCAGTCGTGGGTCCGTCCGGCTGCGGCAAAAGCACATTGCTTTACATTCTCGGTTTGCTGGACAAACCGAACGCCGGTTCGGTCCAGATCGGATCGACCCAGATTTCGCATTTGCGCGATGACGAACTCGCACAGCGACGCAACCAATTGATCGGGTTCATTTTTCAATTTCACTTTTTGATGGAGGATTTTACTGCTCAAGAGAATGTGATGATCCCCATGCGCCGGCTGGGGCAGTTGAGTGAAGAGGAAATGGCCCACCGTGCCGCCACCCTGTTAGAAGCCGTCGCTCTCGGAGACAAACTCCGACGCCAAAGCCGGCATCTTTCTGGCGGTGAACAACAACGCGTCGCGATCGCGCGCGCATTAGCGAACGACCCTCACGTTATTCTCGCTGACGAGCCGACTGGAAATCTCGACACGAATAATTCGCAACGGGCGTTTGAACTGCTCGCCCAGATCGTGCGCGAAAGAGAGCGAGCACTTCTACTCGTCACCCATAACCGTTTCATTGCCGACGCTTGCGATTGGGTTCACGAGATGAAAGACGGTCAAATTATCGCCAGCCATCCGCACGGCCAGCGGATCTCCGTGTGATTCGGCTCCGGCGTCCGGACGTTTAATCATGGCGGCGAATTCACCGAAGGTTTCTATTCTGTTGCCCTCGCTGAACGTCCGGAGATTTCTGGAACCGCGGGTAGATTCACTTCTTAAACAAACCTTCGGTGACTGGGAGGCGATTGTTCTCGACAGCCACTCGACCGATGGGACGTGGGAGTATTTTGAGGCCGTTGCCCGAACCGATTCACGCTTCCGATTGAATCAGGTCCCGCTTGAGGGCGTTTATGCCGCCATCAACCGCGGACTCGCGCTTTCAGCCGGTGAATTTGTCTACATCGCCACCTGTGATGACACCATGGCTCCGGAGTTTCTCGCTCAGATGATGGGCGTGCTTGGCCGTTGCCCCGAAGCCGGCGTTGCCGTCTGCGACTGTTTGTTCATCAACCGGGATGGAAATGAATTGCGACCGAACGATATGATCGATCAGTTATCGAGGCGGCAGATCAGAAACCTGTTGAAGTCGGGGATCGTTCGAGCATCGCTGCCATCGATAAAGCTGCGTCACGCCAATTACCGACCTTCTCCACATGATTGTCTTCTCCATTTCAACGGGCGAAGCGTTTACTTTTCTCTTACCCAGCTTCTGATTCGAACAGCGTCGGCAAAGGGAGCTGGAGTTTTCGAAACGAATTTAAGTTCGGCAGCTGATTTTCGCTGGCTTGTTCGCCTGACGAGTCTGACTGGCTCGGTCCATTTGCCAAAACGGCTCGCCACCTGGCGCTTTCACGGAGAGCAAGTGAGTTTACGCCGTGATAACGCGCGTCTCAGCGACATGGCAAAAATGTGCGAAAGCATTCTGCCAGCAATTCGCCAACGCCATCCAGGTTTACTGACAGACAGTGACTGCAAGTTGCTCTTGTTGCCCTACAAAATTCTTCTGGCGCACTCTGTGATTGGCCGTGTTGGATACTGGCTTCGAGGCTTCGCGCATCTTTGCGCAACGTTCGTTAGGCATCCGCTCACGACGTTGCGTATTCTCTATCGATGTGCTTTTCGAAAGGGAGTGGTCAGGAATTTCGTAATCGCCAGCACCCTGCAGCGGAAAGAAATTGTTCCGCGAAACTTGGACACGTTCAGCTGATCACCGACCGACTCTGCGCTTGCAGGTGGGTCAGCAATTTGTCGGTGTAGTCGGACCAGGAGCGGAATTTCCGCGCACGCGCTTCCTCGCAAAGTCGCGAATACGTTTGTTGATCAACCAATAACGTCTTGATCCCGTCCGCGAGCTCATCGCAGCTGCTTTGATCGACAATCAAACAACCGCCGCCCTGCGCAGCCTCGCCGAGTGCGCCATTACCGCCGCAAATGCATGGTTTTCCAAGCACAAGGCTTTCTGCAATCGGAAGACCAAAGCCTTCCATCAGCGATGGGTAAACGGTGAAGCGACATGCCCGATAAGTGCCGACCAGAACCTCATCATTCACGTGTTTGAGCCAACGAACTGGGCGCCCGGAGCGACGAAGTTTGCCCAGTTCAGCTTCAACTTTACTACCAAAAGCACCGGTACTGCGTCCGATCAGTTCAAGTTCAAATTCAAGTCCCGTGTTCCACAAATTGTTAGCCGCACGCAACAACGTCAGATGATTCTTGCGCGCTTCGAATGAGCCGACGCAAAGGATCATAGAGCGGCCGTCCCTCGACGTCTCACCTTCGCGTGGAATAGCGGATTCGATTGGCCACGTCTCCACCGTGGTTTCCGTCGGGTTGGCGCTGAGTTCGGCCCAAAGCTGAAGCAAATCATCACGCGAAGCTTCCGAAACACAGATCACCAAATCGAATTTCGACAGTGAAATGAGGTAGTTTTGAAATTTCTGTCGGTCCTTCGAACTCAACAGGGACAACCGCAAAGCGGCGGCATCGTGAAAGATTGCCACGCAGCGAACGCCAGGCTTTAAAATCAATGTCGGCAGTTTCTTCAAACGGCCGTCCCGAAAAATATCCGGCAGTAAGAGGACGTCTCCAGGTTGGAGTTGTTTCCCGAGCCGAATTGATTTGCGAAAAATATGTCGATGTAATTCTGCCGGAAAATACTCCCCGCGAAACTCGGGGCGCGCGCTTGGCCGAGCCAGAAAGCGATTTGGGTCCTCGAGAAGGGCGCGCTCCCGCCGGCCGAGAAGCTGATAACGATTCCCAAGCGCGTTCCATGAAATCGGCGTGACCGCGACGCAGCCGGTCAGTTCCTGAAAAATCCGGCGAGTGATGCGCTGCATTCCCGTGCTTCGCGGCGATTTGCAAGCACCGGTAACGTCGAGGTAAACCATCTCAGCGAGAAGTGAAGACCTTCCAATTTGCCCGGAAAAAGGCGATCGTCTCATTGTTGTGCTGGCGACGGCCATTCGGAACATCATGCAACGTCATTGTGCCGATTTGCCGAAACGCAGTGCGCATCATGGCCGAGGCAGGAACAATGTACCGATCTACGCCGCGGCGTTCCAGGCAACCGCTGATCCACATATCGTCCATGTAGAATGCGCCAGCCGGCGCCGTGGAGTAATCCCAGAGCGACTCGTCAAAAAAACGCGGCTGAATCAAATAGCTACCGCAGCCAGTCATGACCGCGGTCTTTTTGGGAGCGCGAAGATCGACACCGACCTCAATTTTACAATCGCGCCAATTCAAACTCCGTGGCATTGGGCCGCCGCGAAAACATAGTGCCGCATCAGGCAGCTGTTCGTGATAGTGCAGATACAACTCGATCGAGTCGCGCGGGTAAATTCGATCATCGTCAACCGCCATGATCAAAGTGTCGTTTCGGCTCGCGGCAAGCTCGTCTTGCACGACTGCGATGAACTTCGTGGCCGGCCCCCAATCTTTTTCGCAGCGCAACACTCGCAACTTCGGGATTTGCAAAAGATAATCTGGAATCTTGTATTCGCGTTGTTGTCGAACCGAAAACTTTGGCGCAGCCAAAACAATTTCGTCCGGCGGACGCGTCTGATTCAGCAACGAATTCAGTGTCGGCTGGAGCCGATTGATTCGATCAGGCATGGTCGAAAGCGACACAATGAGACGTTTTTCCGGAAGTGAATTCGAATCGGCGAGAAGTTGGTGAATAAATGCCTGCTGTCGGCGGCGTTTGGGGCGAAAATAGAACGAGTAATCGGAGATCAAATCCAACACTGCTCGGCCCATGCGTCTGAACCACCTTAGAATCGTCGACATTGGTTTTGCGATCTGGCCGCGATTTTCGCAGAACCGCTAGCCAGTTCAAAGGATTCCCCCAAGCAAAGCATACGCGAAGCGATCATTGCGTAGCCACCTGCCAACAAATGAACTGGGCACGGGCCATCTCCACCTGAAGGTTCGGATACAATTGCTGCAGCAGAGGAAGATCGCGCGCAACACAGACTCCGATTAGCGGAGATTGCGGAGGATTCGCGCGAATTTCCTCGGTCGTGTACTTCGTCACCGACGATCGAAGCTTGCCATGGAAAAGGTAGAACGAATCCCAAAGCAGGTCCGCGCCCGGTTTGATCGCCTTAACCAAAACTATTTTGGTCCCTTCGCGTTGAAGAGTCCCCAGCTCTTCCGCGATCAATCTCTCATCCGTCACATCTTTTGGAACGATGAGCGCCGGGATTAAAGGATTAATCGGATCATTTCGGTCGTCTTTGCCCTCGAGATGATTGATCTCGACTTTCGCTTGAACAAAGCCCGCGATTAGTAAGGTACTCACAGCAACTGTTGTCAGAATGCGCGCCGAGCCTGCTCGCTCAAAGAGCCGATAAAACAGAAACGCGATCAGAAAACAGAGAACGGGAATTATCGGGATGATATAGCGGACGTGACGGAAATTCGATAAAATCGCCAAAGTAATCGCGACCAAGCTGACGATTGCAATTTCGCGTATCGCAGGAGGCTTGTCTTCACTTCGCGAAAATAAAACTGCAAATGGGGCGAGCAACGCGAGCAGCCCGGACACGCCGCCGTTGATGATCATCCGAATCGGGATTTCGAAATAGGATCGCGTTCCTAGACCTGCGGGTCCCAGCCAAACAATTACCTCTTCATGAAAAACGCTCCACCACGGCATGCGATACCTGATCAGCTGAAGAAGTGGCCAGGCAGACATCGTAAACGCCGCCAAAACCAGGCTGAGACCAAGCCAGGGATCTCTGAGGTTCGAGCGTTCGTTGCGCGAAGTTGCTCGGACAGCAAGCACGAGCAGCCAGACCAAAAACGGTAATGGATTTTTTTGGAGACTCCCTAACCAACAACACGCCGCAGCCGCCAACCACCAAGCCGGACGCTTTCGCGCAAGTTCGCAAAAGAGAATCGTGGCGGTCGTAAAGAACGCCAGACCGATATCGAGTAACCCGCGCGTTGCCAGAGTTGCAAATAGTGGGCAGGAAAACAAAACCGCTACGCTCAGCGGACCAAGCCACGGCCGGTGAGGCTCAATCGTCAAGACCAGCCAGGCCAACGCAACCGCCGTGAGAACCGCGTAGACCACCGGCCAGATTCGCACCGCCAGACTTGGATTTTCAAGACGCGGCAAAGTCAGGCTGGTCAGCCAATATTGGAGCGGCGGCTTTTCAAACGAAGGTCGAAAATTGAAATGAACCAGCCACGGCCCGGTCGACAACATTTCGCGACTTCGTTCTGCGGTCAGAAGTTCGTCCGTCGCGACCAACGTTCCCTTGGGGATTTCAAGGCAAAGCCATCCCAGCATAATGACGCACACCAAGCCAGCGGTTGCGATGGCCCGATGCCGCTCAGGATGAAACGAAGCGACGGCTTCCAAAGAGGCATTCATTTCAACTGGAAGAAGCGAAACTGGAACTGTTCACACCAGCACGGTAGCATGCGCGCGGCTACCCTAGCCAACTTCGTCATGCACTTTTCACATGCTCGATCGCGCAATGCGATCGTGATTACGATCGTAATTATTACCACCGTTTTCGGTTGGCTCGCGCTGGAGATTCCGAAAGGCATTCTATCAAGTAGCGGCGACGAAATGCTGACTGCGGAACGTTCGCGAGAAATGCTCTTGCTCGGTCGCTCAGAAGTTCACTTCAACTTTAATCCCTCGTTTGAAAAGCCTCCGCTCCAATATTGGCTAACCAGTTTCAGTCTCCCGCGTTTGCAAAACAGAACATTGGCTGTTCGGGTCTGGCCATTGTTTTATGGAGTTCTAACCGCAATTGTGCTCGCGTGGCTCGCATTTGTTCTGGAACCAGACCGGCCCTGGCTCGTTCCATTAAGTGTCGCGCTCTTAGTTTCCTTCCCGCTTTTTGCGACAGAAGCATGCCGCGGCCTGCTCGATACTGGTCTGGCCCTTTTTACGACGTCAGCGATTCTCTTTTCGCAACTCGCCAGAAAAAATCCCGTCTGGTGGCTTGGAACTGCCATCGCTTGCCTGCTTGGAAGTCTTCAAAAGATTCCAATCCCATTTCTCGTTTGGCTGCTCATCCTTGCTTGGCGATTCACCTCAGAACGCAATCAACTAAAAAGTCGATGGCTTTGGTTTAGTTTCCTCGGCGCTGTAATCACAATGCTAATTTGGCCGGTGTCCCAAATTCTGACGTTTCACGTTCCCTACCAGCACCTGTTTCATCAAGAAGTCGTGGACTGGCTCGGGCCAGAACATCTCGGAGCGCAACCGTATCTCGAAATTCCATATCGATTAGTTGTGACCTCGGTGTGCGGCTTTTTTGTTTTTGCCGCGCCATTTGCGATTCTTTTTTGGAAAAAGGGAGAATTTGGAACGCCTGCCCGGGAGATCTCAATTGCTTGCCTCGCGCTTATGGCGATCGAAATTCTCTTCAACTTCAGACACGTTCGCTACATCGAGCCAGCCATTCCGGCGCTCTGCCTGCTTCTGGTGATCGTTGCCGAACGGATATTGCGGTATCGAGGATTCTCGCGGATGGTCACCGCCGCCATCCTGGCGCTCCTTCTGCTGGCCGGCTTCGTTCAAACGAAGTTGCAAATCGATTTCCGCCGCCAAAGGGATTTCACTGATGAAAAACGCGTTGCCGAAGAACTGGGCACGCTACAACGACCGAATTTTCGCACGGTGCTTGTCAAAGCCGTTAACGTCGGGAGCGATCTACACTTTGCTTCCTTCTATCTTTTTCACGGGAATCTCCGTTTCCCGGTGGAAAAATATACCGTGGATGAGATTCGACAGTCGCCGCCGTCGCCGCCGATGATCGGCGTTTGCGCGGCGCGCGATTTTTCAACGGTTCAAACTGTTTATCCGAGCGCGAAGGTTCAATTCACTCGCAGTCAATTCATCATCTGGAGCGTGGGGGATTCGACCTAGGAAAAGACTTTCCACGTGTTGCGAAAAAATCTGATCACCTCAGTATTGCTCCGAACCGATCCCTTCGGCACGTGGTAAAGAGTCATTGTCCCTGATTGCGCTCGAACGCTTCGCATCATCCGGGATGCTGGCACGACGTCTTTTTCGATGCCGCGGCGGTCGAGGTGCGCGCTGATCCAGATATCGTCCACGTAGAAAGCGCTCGCCGGCGCGTTCGAATAGTCCCACAGCGCCGAATCGAAGAAACGCGGCTGAATAAGATAACTCGCTGTCCCAGTGATCACGGCGACGCGCTTCACTTCGCGAATCTGACTCGCGCGAAAAATCTTGGGCAGGAACCAAACCAAATTGCGCGGTATCAGCGCTCCGCGAAAACAAAGCGCAGCATCCGGCATTTGTTGGTGATAATGTAAGAAAATCTCCAGCGCATCGCGCGGATAGACTCGGTCGTCGTCCGCCACCATGATCAATGTCTCCCCACGGCCGGCCGCGAGTTCCTCTTGAATTATCGGGATAAATTTCGCCGCCGGCCCCCAATCCTTTTCGCAGCGCAAGAGCCGCACTCTCGGGATTTGCAAAAGATAATCTGGAATCTTGTATTCGCGTTGTTGCCGGATTGAAAACTTTGGCACGGTCAAAACGATTTCGTCCGGTGGGCGCGTTTGCTCCAAAAGGCTCCGAATTGTCGGTTCCAAATTATCAATGCGATCCGGCAAGGTTGTGAGCGAAGCGATCACACGGCGCCACTGTAATGGCTGTGATTTCGACAAGACCTCGCGAATAAACCGCCGCTGGCGTCGCCCCCAAACCAGCGAGTACAAAAACTCACCGAGTTCCGTGAGGGTTCCAACCAGTACAACCAGAAACCGGTTTATCGCGGCCATGACAAGATCGACATCAGCCACGAAAAAACACTTCGTGCAAGTCTCGGAGACCTTTAACTTCTGATTGAATTGAAATAACTGCGGCGGTTTCGATGAAAAAAGTGTTTCTGACAGGAGCCAGCTCAGGTATCGGCCTGGCGATCGCGAAATCTTTAAGTGCACGGGGGGATGAAGTCTGGGGAAGCTCGCGCGAGCCCGGACGCGTTCCGAAGCTACCGAACGTGCGCGCTGTCGGCCTCGATCTCCTTGATTCCAATTCGATTTCGACCGGGTTCGCGTCAGGCCTTGCTGAAGCCGGTTATTTCGACGTCGTAATAAATAATGCCGGAAGCGGTCACTTCGGCGCGGCTGAACATCTTTCCGATGCCGAAATCGAAAGCCAGTTTCAAATTTTGGTGTTCGGACAGTTGCACTTAATGCGCCTGGCCACGGTTGCCATGCGACAACGCGGACAAGGGCTAATTATCAACGTCACATCACTGGCGTCGCGGCTGCCGGTGCCGTTCATGGCTGGTTACAACGCCGCTAAAGCAGCGCTTGCCGCTTACACGATGTCGATCCAACTCGAACTGCCCGACTCCTCCGTTCGCATTGTCGATCTTCAACCGGCCGACATTTCGACTTCGTTCAATGACGCCGTTCCGAAAGCGGAAGAACGCGATCCTCGCTACAAAGAGCGGGTAGCGAAGACATGGGTCGCGGTCGATCGGAACATGAAGAACGCGCCTCCGCCGGAGCTCGTGGCTAAACAGGTCCTGCGTTTGATCGATTCTCCAAATCCGCCGCCGCGCATCACTGTCGGGGACATGTTTCAGTCGAAAATCGCGCCGTTGATTTTCCGCTTCCTGCCGCAGCGGGTCCGAATTTGGGGACTCAAGCTTTACTACGGCATATGAAGGGGGTCAGCGATGCGGTGATTTTGATGGCGGGACTCGGTTCGCGCTTGCGATCCACTGGAAACGATGTGCCGAAGCCGCTGATTCAGATCGCGGGCCGATCGGTTTTTTCTTACACGGTCGATGCTTTGAAAATAGCAGGGATCGAAACTCTGCACATCGTCACTGGTTTCAATAGCGACGCAGTCCTCGCGGGGTTAAAGCCGCTCATTCCGAGCGAAATGCAATTACATGCAATTCACAATCCAAACTGGGAGAAGCAAAATGGAATTTCGGTTTTGACAGCGATGCCTCACGTGCGGTCGCCATTTTTCCTAACGATGGGCGATCACCTGTTCGATCCAACGATGGTTGATCTTTTGATCCGCACGGCCGATTTTAGCGTGTTGAATGTCGCAGTGGATCGCAAGGTCAGTGCAATTTTCGATCTCGCCGACGCCATGAAAATCAAAACTCACGGCGATCGAGTGGTTGCGATTGGCAAGGACCTGAAAGACTTCGATGCAATCGATACCGGTTTATTTGTGACGTCGCCGGAAATTTTCGATTACCTTGACCGAGTGAAGCGCGACGGTGATTGCAGCCTGGCCGATGGCGTTCGCGCGATGGCAACCGATGAAAAGGTGCGAGCCATCGATATCGGCGATGCCTGGTGGCAGGACATCGACACGCCGGAAATGTTAGCGGCGGCGGAAAAGGTTCTGGCTGATTCACCGCACCGTTTCACGGCTGGCCCGGCCGCGCCATGAAAGAATCAACGTCACGAAAGCGTAGGCAAAGAGGAGATGCAAAACCCAGCCCGCCAATCCCAGCGCAGCGCCGATCAGAAACGCCAAAAACACCACGTCTCGCTTCGTTAATTCGAATGCCCACGCGGTGAAGCGGTCACCGAAGATTCGTCCGCTTGATCGCTGCAACCGTTCGTCGTTCTGTGTCGACACCACCGCCGCCGGTCCGCGACGAAGAAGGTCGAGAACGTGGTCCGGCCCGAGACGCAGAGCGAGAAATACCGCTGCCAGGACGCCTTCGCTCAGGAAAACCCAGTGGCTAACGGTGTGCAGTTGAGCGCTGCGAAACAGGCCAAATCCAAGACCGATCGAAAACAGCAAAAGTGTGATCAAATCTCCAACCGCATCGATGCCCGGGCCTCTCTCAGAATCCAAATACTTCGCGCGCGCTATCTCGCCGTCACATCCATCGAGAATGCTTTGCACGTTAAAGAGCAGTGCGCCGATAACGAATCCCGAGTAGGTACCGCGGACCAGAAACAGAAAACCAAGCAATGGGAAAGCCGTGATCAACACTGTCCATAGGTTTGGCGTCATTGACGTTTTAAGAAGTAATTGGCTCACTGCGCGCGAAATCGGACGATTCAAGTACCGGGACACAAAACCGTCTCGGGATTTGCCGCTGCCGCGGACAAGCCAACGTTCCGCGGATGGAATCTCGTTAGTGTTGATCAGGTATTGCCAACCGTCACTGCCAAAATGAACCGGCGAAACTTCAATCTGCTCCCAAAGTTTCGCCCAAACTGCGGACTCATCGCCAAGTCCGGGATCGAACTCGAGTGAAATCGCATCGCGCAGTAATTGCTCGACGCCAGTCCTCTTCACCACCACGCGGGTATTAAGCAATCGCTGGCTCGCACCCACGCTAATACCCTCGACGAATTGGCAGCGCGTCAGTCGCGGATCATCCGGTTGCCAGCGCTGCACGGCCGCGATGTCTGGTCGCCAAAAAATTACAATCTCGATCTTACGTTGGCTCGAAATCGATTTTGCGAATTCATCCAGCGCGAGCACGAGGCGGTCGAGCTGGCGCAAGCCGGCGACTTTCCAATTGGCGGATTCGTCGGCAAGAATAATTACGCGATCAAAGCTCGGAATCATGAAATTGCCCGGCGATAAATCCGGTAAGTTTTGTAACGCTTCGCGCCCATAGTCTCGATAAAGCGATTTACCATCACATTGTCCTCGAGCGTCATGCTGAGTTCGCCCCTGAAACCGCGGCTTGCTCCCTCTTCCAGCACTTGCAGGACAAGCATCTCAGCAATGCCGGCGCGCCGATATTTCTCCAAAACTCCCAGCGCGACAAACCGCGCGATTCGAATTTTGCTCCGATACCAGAGCAGCTTAATCAATCCGATCGGCAAACCGAAGCGGGTCAGGCGGCCATCCACATGGCGCAGCGCAACGTTAATGTCCGGAACGCAGATTACAAAGGCGACCGGTGCGTTGTCGACCTCCGCGATCAATGTCATCCGCGGATCGATGATGGGACGCATTTCCTTGGCCATGTATTCTGCTTCTGCGTCTGTGAGGGGCACGAAGCCCCAGTTATTTTTCCAAGCTTCATTAAACACGGCAGAGAGATGGCCACTTTCATCGGTTAAACGGCGGAGATCGATGGATCGAATTTTGACCGGCGTTTTTCGTGCCCGCGCGTTCACGAGCCGGTGCAATCGCGAGACTGGCGCATTCTGGGGATCGAACCACCACGCGTACCAATCCATTTCTTTTTTGAAAGCGCACGCTTCGAGCAACGGCACGTAGTAGGGCGGGTTGTGCGCGGTGAGAAGTGTGGGTGGATATTTGAAGCCGTCGATGAGCAACCCGCAAACGTAGTTCGTTGAGTAATCGATGGGCCCGATCATTTCGGTGCGACCTTTGCGCCGCAGCCAGGCCTCAGCCGCGTCGAACAACGCACTCGCCACATCGACATCGTCGATCGAATCGAACAGACCGAAGCAACCGACATTCGTTTTGTGGAGCTGGTTGTAGTTGGGGTCGTCGCTGGCCATGATCCGGCCGACGATCTCGCCGTTTCGCTTTGCCAGAAACAGCGCCGCATCGCCGTGCTGATAAAACGGATGTTTGTTGCGATCAAGAAACTGTCGTCGCTCGATAATCAGTGACGGCACCCACGCCGGATCGTTTTTGTAAACCTGCCAGGGAAACTTGATGAAATCGTCCCGTTCCGAACTTGTGCGGACGTCGACGATTTCGATTGCCGCTTTGCGATTCGTCACGCGCATTCGCCGTGCGCGGTGAGAAGTTCCACCAACGACTGAGAGATTCGCTGCTGTTGAACGATCAGCAGAAGAAGGAGGAGATTGCCTATGCCGATCTCAGCCCAGAAAAACCACACCGGCTGATGAATCAAGAACAGCACGAGGAGGATCAACATTCGCGAGTTCGTCATGAGCAAGCCCCACCACTTGAATGTCGGACGAACAGTCGCGGCGTATTGCGATTGGAACCGCGCCGGCACGCGATCGGCCGCAAGTCCTGCAACGTTTTCATGCAAGCGTCTGATGCCGGGCAAGAGAAACTCCTGCTCGCGTGTAACGTTCAGATGCAACGCGAACAGAACCTTCTGCCACGCGTCAACACGCCAACTCTTACGGCAATACTCTTCTTTGATCTTCGGCGTGGAATCGATTTCACCACGACGTTTTGCGAAAAAGAGATAGGCGTGACGCCAATAATCAGCTGCCGCAGCTTGAGCGCCGTGACTGATACCGGCCGCAATGGCGAGGATCCAAATCGCTCCGGAAAATCCCTCCAGCCGAAGACGCAGTGCCAAGTGAACGTAAATACTTAGCCACACGATGTGGTCGACCACCGGGTCGAGAATGCGTCCGGTGCGGCTTTGTTGGTTCGTCAGTCGCGCGAGTTGACCGTCCGCGTTATCGAAAATGTTCGCCACGACATGGAGGACCCAACCGACGAGATTGAGAAGGAGACTGCGGTAAAAATAAAAATGACCGGCGACGACACCAAAAACGCCGCCGATGAGAGTCACGGTGGTCGGCGTAAATTTTAGTCGCTCGAAAAAATGCGCCAGCCAAAACCCGACGTTCCGATAAAACAGAAGATCGACAACGCCTTCGAGCTCGCGCGATTTGTAAGTCGCGGCAATGCGTGACATCACCGTAGGCGGCGATTGAGAAATAGTGCTACTCAGCTCCGTTCCCACTTCAGGCGTTCTGCAATGCCGCTGGGACGAGCGTGTCTTGGAGAATGTTTAGCGCTTCGTCGAGGTCGGCTCGGGTGTGTTTAGCGGTGACGCAGGCGCGGAAGCAAATTCGATTATGCGGGACCGCAGGGTAATCGACCGGCGCCACCCACAAACCGCGGCGACGCAATTCGTGACCGAGTCGATACATTCGCTCGCGATCGCCGATGACGATCGGCATTACGTAAGTTGTCGAAGCACCGGTGTCGATGCCGAGCTCACGCAATTTCTCGTGAAAGTAATCAGCGTTTTCCCAGAGCTGTTTTCGCAGCCGCGGACCTTCGGCGATCGCGATGTCGAGCGCTTTCAGCAAGCCGGCAATCACGGTTGGCGGTAATGCGCACGAGTAAACATACGGATGCGCGTAGAAGCGCAGGTATTGCAGCGTCTCTTTGGATCCCGCGACAAAGCCGCCGAGAGCGCCGAAGGCCTTTGAAAACGTGCCGTAAATCAGCGGGACACGATCTTCCACTTCGAATTGCTCGGCCGCGCCGCGACCGTTTTTGCCACAGCCAAGGACCGAATGCGCTTCGTCAATGAAAACGCTTGCGCCGTGCGACTCGGCGACCTCGGTTAATTCCGCCAATTTCCCGAAATCGCCATCCATCGAGTAAATCCCTTCCACGATGACGAGCTGGCGGCGGCCGCCCTGGCGTTTCAGTGCGGCATCGAGCGATGCCGAATCGTTGTGTTCGAATTTTTCGGTGCGACAACGCGACAGAACCGCGCCGTCGCGCAGGCTCAGGTGTGATCGATTGTCGAGAATCGCAACGTCGCTCTTGCGCAGCAGGCCGGAGACTGTTCCCAACGCGCCGCCGAATCCGCTGTTAAAAAGCATCGCATCTTCGCGATTAAGGAATTTCGCGATTCGGGATTCGAGGTCGCGGTGGAGATCGGTCATGCCGGAGAGCATGGGAGAACCGCAGGCGCCGAGCCCATGAGTATCGAGTGCGTGATGCGCGGCGGCTATGACGTCGGGATGATTGGCGAGCCCGAGGTAGTTGTAGGAGCAAAGATTGAGGACGCGATGAGATTTACCGCCGTAATTGATTTCGGTGCGCGCGTCCGCGCTGGCGAGCAATTCCGGCTCATATAGTTCGGCCGCCCATGCGCCGGCCTGCATCCAGGCGGTGAAGCTTGGCGGAGCTTGCAACGGATCGCGACTTTCGCCCGCGATGAAATTGCTCAGACTAAATTTTGCAGGATCTTGGTTCATTCCTTATGGGAAACGTCGCCTTTGGCGACCATCCATATCGGGGCAGCTATTTTACCGCCGGCTCGGCAAACGACAAGGGTTAAGTATGGCTCGTCAGGCTGCGCCTATTTGCGGTTTGTGCCAAAAATATAGTCCCAAACTGGCGAGCTAACGCCGTAGCCCGAGCGGTCGTCATGAAAGTGATGCCGCAAATGGTGCTGTTTAAGCCGGTTTAATACACCGCCCTTCATGGGCAAATGATGAATCGCGTAATGAATTGAGTCGTAGCAAAGGTAGCCCGCTGCAAAACCGGCCCAAATCGCGGGTGCCGCGTGGCCGGCGATTAAAAAGAACAACCCGTAAAACGCGATCGCCAGCGGGATGCTTACGACAGGCGGCATAACGAGTCGTCTGGCGTCGTTCGGATAGTCGTGATGAACGCCGTGCACGACGAAATGGAACTGCTTTCCGATTCGGGACTGCGGCTCGTAATGAAACGCGCACCGATGGATGATGTATTCGAGCAACGTCCAGGTGGCGATGCCAACGGCAAACAATTCGGCCACGGATAAGATCGACAAGCGGGCGTGCTCGAGCGCGAAATAAACGCTTGCGACGATCAACGGCAGATAAATGACAAGCGGGGTTGCCGGGTGGACCCGCGACAAGAATTCCATCCAATCGCTGTCAAACATCCGGATCGAGTCACTGCTTCGAGAGACGTAGGCCCGCTCTGGCATAAGGATAAAAGTTAATTCGGTAGGCCGTTGAGATCAACGTCCAAAACGCAGGAGCCACGGTTTGAGCACAGATTCCAAGATGATTTTGCGAGACATTTTCGATTGCCCTTCGCGACGATCGACAAACGTGATCGGCAGCTCGACGATCCGTAAACCAGAGCGCGCGGCTCGAAAAGTCGTCTCAACTAAAAACGCGTAGCCTTCAGCCGCGACCGGAGTTTGCAGAAGCGCGTGCAAAGCGCGTTTCGTGTAACCGCGAAAACCGCTTGTACTGTCGCGAACAACAAGGCCAGTGATCGTGCGCACATATTGATTCGCAAACCGGCTGAGCAATCGTCGTCGCAACGGCCAATTGGCGACGCGGCCACCCGCGCAGTAGCGCGATCCGATGGCGACATCCGCTTCGGCCGTAGCCGCAATCAGTGCCGGCACAACACTGGGATCGTGCGAGAAATCCGCGTCCATTTGGACGAGCCGATCGTAATCACGATCGATCGCAGCGCGATAAGCGTCCAATAAACTGCGTCCGTATCCGCGCGGTCCGTTTCGTCGAAGAACTGAAAACCGCGGATTCGAACCGAAGAGATGTTGCACGTAATCGGCCGTCCGGTCCGGCGAAGCATCATCCACGAGCATGACATCCGCGGCCGGCGCGACCTTTAACAACTCAGGAATAAGCGCGGCGACGTTCTCCCGCTCGTTGTAGGTGGGAACGACGATCAAAGTTCGGTCCATCAGTTGAATGGCGACCCTAACGGGATTCGAACCCGTGTTACCGCCGTGAAAGGGCGATGTCCTAGGCCTCTAGACGATAGGGTCACGAAGCCGGCCAATATTCCATTCGTTAGCGACAAGGCAACCGGGACGACTTTTCATTCGGCTTTCGCGAGATCGACAATCAATTCGGCCGTGCGAGCGGTCGCGCCGCGATGGGTTTCCAGGACGGCGCGCGCGTTCTCCGCCATTTTCTCGCGCTCATCGGGATTCGCGAGCAAATGCAACATTGCCCGGCGCAAGTCCGTCGCGGAAGCAATTTGAACGGCCCCACCCTGCGCCACCAGCGCGTTTGCCAGCGCGGCAAAATTCTCCATGTGTGGACCGAAGAGGACCGGTTTGCCAGCAAGGACGGCTTCGGCCGGGTTTTGTCCGCCCTGCGCGAGCAAACTCTTTCCGATAAAGACGAGCGCTGCCGCGGTGTACCAGTCACGCAGCTCGCCGGTTGTGTCGATGATCAGGCAATTGAGAAACGGATCGACGGTCGCAGGCTGGCTGCGCAATGCGACATTGAAGCCCATTTCCGCCAGCTCGGATTGAACAGTAGCAGTCCGCTCAACATGACGCGGCCCGAGGACAAGCAGAAGATCGACAAAATCGCGCCGGAGCGCGCGGAAGACTTCGCCCAAGACCTTCTCTTCACCCGCGTGGGTGCTCCCACCGAAGATCACCGTCCGATTTTCCAAGCCAAATTCAGCCAGCACGCTCCGCGGCAATTTGGGGTCGATCCGCGCATCCTCCGGATCAAACTTGATGCTGCCGACGTGACGAATTCTAGCTTCTGCGACGCCGAGCGCCTTCCATTTTTCCACGTCGCCGATGTTTTGAACGCAAACCTGGTCCAGTTGACGAAACGTCGGCGATACAAATCTTCGGAATCTTCGGAAACGTTTTTCAGACCGCGGTGACAAACGCGCGTTTACGAGCGCAATCGGAATCTTACGTGCGGCCGCTTCAGCAACCATGTTTGGCCAAACTTCAGCTTCCACCAGCAAGATTTTCTTCGGCTGAATCGCTTCAAACCCGCGACGCATGACTGGCCAGAAATCGAGCGGGCTGTACATCACGTCGATCCAATCCGGGGCGTTGCGGTTTGCAAACGCGAATCCTGTTGTTGTGGTGACCGTCATCACGAAGTGCTGGTCCGGCTGCAACGCGCGGATTTGCTTCGCCAGCTTGAGGGCAACGTTCACCTCCCCCACGCTGACCGCGTGCAACCAAATTGGTTTTTTCCAATACAATCGCGCGCGCAAATGGCGGTCGTAAACTCCGAGCCGCTCGCCGAACTTTTCGCGGTAGCCGCCACGCCGGAACATCTTCACGAGATAGCCGGGCAGGAACAGCAAGAGCCCGATTGGCCAGAGCAAATTGTAAACGAAACGAATCATTCGCGATTTGCCGAAAGGAAAAGAACTTCGGTCGCGCCGTAGGCCTTTTGACGAATCACTTTCCACAATTCTAATTGGGGAATCTTTTCGGCGGGACGTTTTTCAAGAACGAAGAGACCATTCTCCTCGAGAAGGCGCGGCAAATTCGGATCCTTGAGAAGTTTGTCAGTGAAACGTTCGCCGGATTTCATTTGGTCATAAGGCGGGTCGGCAAATATAATTCGGAATTTGTCATTAAGCTGCGTGGCAGCTTTGAGAAAGCCGAACACATCCTGTTGGCGAACGCGGCCCGCCAGTTTCGCTTTCGCCAGATTCTTTTCGATCGCAGTAATCGATTGTCGATCTTCGTCCACGAAAAGGACCGATGCGGCGCCGCGGCTGAGCGCTTCGATTCCAAGCGCACCGGTCCCGGCAAACAGATCGAGAACTCGCGCGTCGATCATCATTTCACCGAGACTTGAAAAAATCGCCGCCTTCACCCGGTCCATGGTGGGACGAACTCCGCGCTTTGGCGACACCAGCCGGACGCCGCCGGCTCGGCCGGCAATCACTCTCATGGCGTGGCGCTCGGAGTCGGCGCTGCCGCGGGCGCGTCAAGGTCGGGCGAGCCCGTTGGAGAGGGTTCGGGGCTCGCTTGCCCCGCTTTTTTCTTTTTCTGCTTCTCGCCTTTGGCGCCGCCGCCGAAAATGCTGTTGACCAAGTCTTTCAAATCGCGGCCGACAACTCTCTCCAACAAATTCGTTTTCGGTCGCTCCACTGTTCCGGTTACTTCAAAATCGACCGCGGAGTATCCGGGCTCAGTGGTCGGCTGAAAATTTGCCCGCAAGGGTTTGGGAAGCTGGCCGCGGACTTTTTCGTTGATCGCGAGCTGCGAGGTTAGATGTAACTTGCCGCGAAACGTGGCGGTGCCAGTTGCTGATAGTCGAATATTTGCCGAGCGAAGCACCAATTCGTCGATGTTCACAACGCCCGGCGAGAGATGATACTTTGCTTCTGCTTGCTCCAAGTGAAGCTGGGTGAGCTCTTCGATTTGGAAAATTTGGCCGAGCGCGACGAGCAAATTGTATTGCCGGACCTGGCCGTCATGGAGAACCAATTCGCCAGCGCCGGTAAGCGCATCTGGATCGGCTGTTTTGCCATCGGCTTGCAAACTTCCCTCGAGTTTCCCTTGGAGGACGCCGCTGGGACCACCTGCCTCGGTTATGACTTGGTCCGCCTGCACGCTCCGAAACTTTACATCGACATGGAAGGGCGATTCGTCCGCCTCGGGCTGAATGGAAAACCGAGCATCGATGTCGCCCCCGCCGATGTGGGCGGAAATTTGTGAGAGATCGAGCCCGTTGTCGTCGTATCTCACCGGCGACTTTAACTGTTCGAGAAACAAGCGATCACGCACCGAAACTTTGGCAACGCGAGCGTTTCCATGCAGCGCGGAAGCGTTCCGGATGCTCGCGCGAAATCCAACGCCATCGAAATCTGCGACTGGCGCGTCGCTACGATCGAGAAAGCGAAAGTGACCATCGACAACGCTTATCTTGTGAATCTCAGAAGCGAACTCCCGGGGGGCTTTCGGTCCCCGTTGCCGTGGAAGTTCTGGTTCCGCAGTTGGTGCCACTGCATCAGGTGATTCGGTCGGCGCTTCGTTCCGCTCTGTTTGATCCCGATTCGGTGGTGAATTCTGGACGGCAGACGCGGCTTGCGCTTGCTTCTCGACTCGATGTTGCGTCCGCAAATCCGGCAATCGCCATTTGCCGTCGGCATTCTGTGGCCAAATCACATTTGGCTTCACCAACGACACTTCGTTGAAGACTAAACGTTTTGAAAAAAGCGATAGAAACGCGATTCGCAGTCCGAAATTCTCCGCCTCGAGGAAATTCGTCGTGCTTCCGGCGCCCTGTGCAATCGTGATGCCGCTGAGCTTCACCCCGCTCCAAGGCGTGACGCTGATGCGGCCGATGCTCAAATTGGCGCCGAAGCGCTGACGCAGTTCTCGCTGTATCCGTGCTTGTGTCCCGCGAGATTGCACATACAAATTGACCGCAAGGAGAACGACCGCCCCCAAGATCGACAATCCGCCGACGACAATCAGGATGAGGCGGCCCAGTTTTTGCACGCGAAGACGTTACGCAGGCCATGTTTGAAGAAAAGATGAAACGGAATAGCGGACACGCAGGAAGCAGCACCCTGATCATTCTGAATCCCGCCGCCGACAGCGAGCGTGCGCAGCGGAAACAGGCGCGGGTGCAGGCGTTAGCGCAAGATTGCACTGTCTGCGCGACGAGCTACACCGGTGAAGCCGAAGCTATGGCGCGGCGTGGAATCGCGGAAGGCTTCAAGAAAATCGTGGCTGCAGGCGGCGACGGCACGATCAACGAAGTCGTAAACGGACTCGCCGGCACGAACGCGACACTGGGGCTCCTTCCCATCGGGACGATGAATGTCTTCGCCACCGAGCTCGGTTTGCCTGTGCACGATCTCGAACTGTGCTGGGACATTGTGCGAGGCGAGAGTACTCGCGCCGTTGATTTGCCAAAGGCGAACCAGAAATTTTTTGTGCAATTGGCCGGCGTTGGTCTCGATGCGCAAGTGGTTAAGGAAACAAGCAGCCAACTGAAGCGAAGCTTTGGCCCGCTGAGTTATGTCATCTCGGCTTTTCAAATTGCGGCCCGAAAGCCGCCGCGGCTTCTTATTCAGTCCGAAGATGCATCGATTGACGAAGGCTCGTTCGTTCTCATTGGCAATGGACGTTTGTATGGCGGTCCGTTTCCATTTTTTAAACACGCATCACTCGACGATGGTCTGCTCGATGTGATCGTCTTCAAGCGGCTCGGTTATCTCGAGATCATCAAATATCTGCAGGATGTCGTGTTCAGTTCGGAGATCCGGGTGCCGGAGGTCGAGTATTTCCAAACGAGACGATTGCGCGTGGAAAGCGAGGAGCCGGTGCCGGTCGAGCTTGATGGCGAATTGATTGGCAATTGTCCGGTCGAGTTCAGCATTCAGGAGCGCTCGCTTCGCGTTCTGGCGCCCACGTAAGATCGACGTCGCGCGGCTGGGTCAGACGCAAAATTGAAATCTGCTGACAAGAAAATCGTGTTGCGATAGCCTGATCTCGTGCGGCTATCGAAGGGAAAACAATCGGGAGTGGCGAAGCCGTGGACGGAGCGCCGTCGCGTTGCTCTGCTCGCGCTGATTGGAACTAATGTTGTCGCATTCGCTGTTCAACTGGTCCTCGAAGCGACGCAGCCGGATTTCGTTCGCGATTTTCTAGCGTTGAGTGATCGCGGCGTTCGGGACGCGTATTCGTGGCAATTCGTATCCGGGATGCTGCTTCATGGTGGCCCATGGCATTTTCTCGGAAATCTTTTGTTTCTTTATTTTCTTGGACGAGACATCGAACCGATCCTCGGGCAGCGGCATTTTTTGTATTTGTTCTTGGGCGGTGCCGTAGCCGGCGAACTCGGCCATTTGTTTTTGATGCCGGCTGAAGCGCTGCTTTATGGAGCGAGTGGCGGCGTTGCCGCGGTGGTTATCGCATATGCGACGATCCTGCCGGAACTCGACCTGATCTCATGGCACACACGATTCGTTTCTGTTCGCCTAAAAGCGAAACGCCTCGCTTACGCAATCGCATTCGTTGGTCTTGTTATGCTCATGGTCGATCGCCACGGCGCGCTCATTCACAGCGCGATCCCCGGCGGATTCGCGGCCGGCTGGCTCTACGTGCAGCTTCTTGGATTCGGGCATCCGTCCTGGCTCCAGCGGAAGTTATCGGAGCGCGGCGCGGCGGCTCAACGCATTGCGCGAATGACGCGGGCGGAATTCATTCAGCGCGAAATCGATCCCGTGCTGGAGAAAATCTCGCGCAGGGGAATGCAGAGTTTGACTCGTGCCGAGCGTCGCCTCCTCGCCGGCGTGCGCGACAAGATCGACTGATCGTTATCGCGCTCCGGCAAGATCGACAGTTTCGTCTGGCGATCGAGCAATTAGAAATTGCTGCGGTTTCGCTCCATCTTGCGGGTGATGGCGGACCTGACTTGGATCAAAAACAAAGCGCGCGATTCCCTTCATCCCGCTCAAGTTGAGACGACGCTGATCCAGCTCGAGGAGGCCTGGCCCTCGCCGGAGCCACTCCGCGACGCGGTGGAAAATTTTCCGCTTGGCGAGGCCGCGTTGCTCCATCTTTTCGCCGTCTCAAGTATTTGTGCAGCACGAATTGTTCGGAATCCGGAGCTGCTACGATGGCTCTCGCAGCCGGAGACTTCTGCTCAGGCGCGATCCCGAGGAGAAATGATTGGCGCGCTCGACCAATTAGTAGGCGAAAGCGTCGCTTCGCAAAATTTTCGCGCGCTGCGTCAGTGGAAAAACCGCGAGATGACGCGGATTGCCCTTCGCGAATTGGCCAATGTCGCCGAGCTCGAGGAAACGACCGGCGAGTTGTCTCAAGTTGCGGAAATCTGCATTCGGGAAGTGTTCGCGCATTGGAACACGAAACTGCGAGAGTCATTCGGCTCGCCCGCAGCCGACTTCGCGATCCTTGCCTTGGGAAAACTTGGCGGCCGCGAACTCAACCACAGCTCCGATGTCGATCTTATCTTCTTCTACACAGAGGAAGGCGAGGTGTCGCCGCGGCTGTCGAATCATCAGTGGTTTAATCGTCTGTCAGAAAAAATCCTTGAAACGTTTTCCACGCCCGATCCTGACGGCGCGCTCTTTCGCGTCGATCTTCGCCTTCGTCCTGAAGGTTCGGCTGGTCCGCTCGCTCGATCGCTCGAGAGCATGGAAAATTACTATTCTGGTTTCGGTGAAACCTGGGAGCGAATCGCTTTGATAAAATCACGCTGCGTCGCGGGAAGCCGTGAGCTCGCTTACGAGTTTCTGCGGCAGCATCAGCCGTTTATTTACCCACGAAGTCCCACGCCTGATTTGCTGGACGAGATCGCGAAAATCAAGCGGCGTATCGAGCAAGACATGGCCGGAGACCTCGTGCGCGACGTGAAGCTCGGACGCGGCGGCATTCGCGAGATCGAGTTCGTCGTGCAAACACTTCAATTCATTCATGGTGGTCGCCATGCGTTTCTACAGGAAACGAACACACTGAACGCATTGCGCTCGCTGGCTCGTTTTGAACTGATTGGCCGCAGTGAAGTTGTCGCCTTGGACCGCGCCTACCGATTTCTTCGACAAATCGAACATCGCCTGCAAATCGAAGCTGAACAGCAAACCCACACGCTGCCACGCGAAACTGCGGCTCTGGAGAGATTGGCGCGCAGCCTCGGCTTCGAATCAAAACAGAAATTTGCCAGGAAGCTCAGCGACACGATGCAAGGCGTGCGATCGATCTTCGAGGGTGTCGTCACGACACGGGCGACCGATATCGCCGCGCCCAATCTGAACATATTCAAAGATGAAAAATCGGCTGCGCGTTCCCTCGCAGATTTACTAAAACCGACGTCGGCATCGCACGTCGCACCGCGAACGAAGCAAGTATTCGCCAAACTCCAACCGTCGCTGCTGAATGAAATCGCGCGGACGGCGGATTCCGACGCAGCCTTGAACCAATTCGTGCGGTTCGTTGAAGCGTATGGTTTGCGCGGATTGCTTTTCGAGCTGCTCGCCACAAATCCAACCTTGCTCGAGTTGTTGATCAAAACTATTGATCGCAGCCGGTTCGCGGCGGATTTACTTATCCGCCGGCCTCAATTGCTCGAGGAAATTACGCGGGACAAGAGCTTCAATCAGCCGCGCTCGATCGCCGAACACATCGCGAGACTCGACACTTTTGGGGCGAACGCGACGAATCTCGATCCTATTCGCGCGTATCGACAACGACAAACGCTGCGGATCATCATGCGCGATGTCCTCGGAGTCGCAGATGCCTCCACAATCTTCTCAGAACTGTCCGATCTGGCCGAAGCGTGTCTGACGTTTACAAACCAGCTCCTGGGCGGCCAAGACATCACAATCATAGCGCTGGGAAAATTTGGCGGACGTGAGTTGACTTACGGCGCCGATCTCGACGTCGTTTTTGTCGGCGAGAACGCGCGCTGGGGTCAGAATTTGATCGCAGCAACCACGCAGGCGAGCGCCGAAGGAACCATCGCTTCGCTCGATGCCCGCCTTCGACCCGACGGAGAGAAAGGACCGCTCGTCGCGCCGATGGCTGCTTACGAATCGTACTACCGCGACCGCGCACAACTTTGGGAAATTCATGCGCTGACCCGCGCGCGGCCGATCAGCGGCCCAATTCAAGAAGCTCACCTCGAGATCGTGAAACAAATTTGGCGCAACGTCGGACAACAACCCGATCTCTTCGTAAAGATCGACAACATGCTGGAGCGAATTCAGAAAGAGCGCGGTAGCGGGAACGATTTTCTCGATTTCAAAACCGGCGTCGGCGGAATGATCGAAGCCGAGTTTCTGGTGCAGGCGTTGCAGATGCGGTTCGCCGTGTGGGAGCCGAATCACGAAAAAGCGCTCTCAAGTTTGGAGAACGGCAAGATCGTTACGGATGGGGACGCTGAATTGGCGAGGGAGAGTTACGCCTTCCTGCGGAAGGCCGAGAGCGGGCTACGGCGGTTCGAAAACAAGAACGTATCGACGTTGCCCGCCACTGAAGACGAACAAGCGAGGTTAGCGAAACGGCTCGGCTATGATGATCTCGCGCGTTTTGTGAAGGATTACGATAGCGCGCGAAAATCGACTCACGCGCTCTATGAGAGTTACATTAAATCGCAGATCACTTAAGCGCCGGAAATAAGTTTCGCGATTTCGTGCATAATGAAAAACGTCGCGACAATGCCGACGACGATTATGACGATCACGAGGCTAAGAATTGCGCCGACGAAAATCTTGTCACTCTTTGTGGAGCGGTGGGGAACGTCGAGATGTTGGCGCAACAGCTCGTAATTGCGAGTGTTGGCGGTGAACCAGAATGCGAAAATTGAACCGGCGATCGGAATAATGCCGACGACTTCGTTGATTAGGACGTTAAGCGCCATCCGGCCGAGCAAAACCTTCGGAACGCCTCGACGAACGGCATACGCGAGAACCGAAACGGAAACCACTCCCGCAGCGATGTCGCCAAAACCGGGGATAAGATCGACAATCGGATTCAATCCGAGTCGTTTCTTGATCCCGGGAATTTGAATCAGACGGTCCATTAGCACGGCAACGAACCTGAAGACGGATTCGAGCGAGCTGCGCGGCTGCGTTTGTTCCGGCGGAAGCACTTCCCATTCGACTTCCTGCGCCGACGGTTTGAGAAGACTCTTGGCTACTGGCGGCGGCACGCGCACGGGGCGGTCACAGACCGCGGTTATTATTTAACCCGGAATCTCTTTGAGCATCTGAGTGTTGGTCGGGAATTTCTTCACGAACATGAGCAGACGCTGAATCGCTTCTTCCGGTTTGTGACCGGCAAGACCGCGACGGATCAAATTGATCTTCTCCAACTCCCATGGCTGGAGCAGCAGCTCTTCGCGGCGAGTCCCGGAAAGGAAAATATCAATTGCCGGATAGATGCGCTGGTCGCTGATCTTCCGGTCGAGGACCATCTCCATATTACCCGTGCCTTTGAACTCCTGGAAAATGAGTTCATCCATCCGGCTTCCGGTTTCGATCAATGCTGTCGCAACGATCGTCAATGAGCCAGCTTCTTCCGTGTTTCGGGCAGCAGCGAAAATCTTTCGCGGAATTTCCATCGCGCGCGCATCGATACCGCCGCTCATGGTGCGTCCGCCGCCTGACATTGCATTGTTAAATGCGCGAGCGGTTCGGGTGATCGAATCGAGCAGAATGAAAACGTGTTGGCCCGCTTCGACTAAACGCTTCGCGCGCTCGATCGCGAGCTGGGCGAGGCGCGTGTGACTCTTAATGTCGCTGTCGTTCGAGCTGGCAATGATCTCGGCTTTTGGATGCGAGCGTTTGAAATCAGTTACTTCCTCCGGTCGTTCATCGACGAGCAGAATGATGAGTTTCATTTCCGGATGATTCTTGGTGACGGCATCGGCGATGTGATGAAGCAATGTCGTCTTGCCGGTGCGCGGCGGCGCAACAATCAAACCGCGCTGACCCATGCCAAGCGGGGTCATCAAATCCATGATGCGCGTAGTGTAGCGATCCGGAACCGTTTCAAGCTTGATCTTCTTATTCGGGTTGATCGTGGTGAGTTCCTCGAATGGCCGAAGGCCCTGATACTTCGCCGGATCTTCACCATTAATGGTGAGCAGTTTGATCAACTGCGGGCCGCGATTGCCACGGCGGGTTTCTCCGTAAATCCACATCCCGTCGCGAAGCGCGAAACGACGGACGATTTCCGGAGTAACGAAAATGTCCTGCGGCGTTTGAACAAAATTGCGTTTCGGATCACGAAGGAACCCGAATCCTTTGCCCGAAATCTCAATGATCCCTTCACCGAACTCCGGTTCGCGTTCGACCTGATCGCCTTCGGAAGCGCCTTCGATTGTTTCGGTGGCAACGGGATCGCCGCTTGCCGAACCGGGCGCGTCATTGCGCGACTCGTTATAAGGCTCGTTGAAATTGTCGTTTCGGTCGCCGCGGTTGTAATAACGCCGACGGCCGTAGCGCCGTCGGCCACGAGGGCGACGCTGCTCGGATGGGGCGCCAGCCGATTGAGTTTCCAGCGGCGGCTGCTTTTCGTTTTCTTCGTTCATAAAATTTGGATTGCTCGCCGCGGCGAACGCACTGCCAGGATTCAGCGAAAGGAAATTACTTTTTCAGGCTGGCAACTTGGCCAGCATTTCGTCGGGAATATCTAGATTCGAGTAGACGTTCTGCACGTCATCGTCCTCTTCGAGCGCATCACACAAACGCAGCACCTGCCGGGCCACGTCCTCATTGGCCACCGGGACAGTGTTATCGGGAATAAAGGTAAACTTTTGCCCATCAGTCGTAACGTTCGCTTTCTTGAGTGCGTCAGCTACAGCGTAGAGCCGATCGTGCGAAGTAGTTATAAGATACTGATCCTCCTCGGTTGTCAACTCTTCAGCTCCGGCCTCCAAAACCAGCTCGAGAAGGCGGTCTTCATCAATTGAACTGTGCGGAACCACGATTTGCCCCTTCCTGTGAAACATGTATGAAACACTGCCGGCGCTCCCGAGGTTGCCATTATTTTTGGTGAAAATGCTCCGCACTTCCGCGGCCGTGCGGTTTTTGTTGTCAGTCGCCGCTTCGACGATGATCGCGACCCCGCCCGGGCCGTAACCCTCGTAGATAATCTCTTCGTAATTCGCAGCCTCGACGCCTTCGCCGGTGCCGCGTTTTATCGCGCGCTCGATGTTATCATTCGGCATGCTCTGATCGCGCGCGGCCTGGATCGCGCTTCGCAGACGCGGATTGCTGGCAGGATCGCCACCGCCGGTTTTCGCAGCGATAGTGATCTCCTTGGAAAACTTGCTGAAAATCTGACCGCGCTTCGCGTCGATCGCGCCTTTGAAACGCTTGACTTTCGACCACTTGCTATGTCCCGCCATATCGGGTTTTCAGATAAAGGTTGTCTGACGAGTAAGATTCCAAGAGCACGCCGCGCCCTGCGGACGTGGAGAAATTACCAAGCGCTATTCAAGCCGGAGAGGGGGCGTTTGTCAATCCAACTAAGCGGCCCGATTGGCGGCCCGTTTCCGGGCGGTGGCGTCGAGAATATGCTTGCGCAAACGCAACGACTTCGGCGTCGCCTCGACGTACTCGTCAGTGCTGATGTACTCGAGAGCTCGCTCCACGCTCATGCGCAACGGCGTCTCCAATTGAATGCCTTTGCCATCGCCCTGGCTGCGCATGTTTGTGAGATGTTTCGCTTTGCAGGGATTGACCGGCAAATCGTCCGGACGCGCGTTTTCACCGACGATCATTCCCTCATAAATGCTTTCCTGCGGTCCGACGAACAAACGGCCACGTTCTTGAATGCTGTTTAACGCGTAGGCCGTGCTCATTCCCGATTCCATCGAAACGAGAACGCCGCGGCCGCGACCTGAGATTTCGCCTTTGAACGGCGCATACTCGCGAAACAAATGGCTCATCAGGCCTTCGCCGCGCGTAAGGTTGACCAAATCGGTTTCCAAACCAATCAGCCCGCGCGTTGGGATGACCGCCTCGACCGAGACACGCGCCCCATGATGGTGAACGCCCGTGACGTCACCTTTCCGATTTGCGAGAGACTGCAATACGTCGCCCAAACTCTCTTTCGGGAGATCGATGTACAGGTTTTCGATCGGCTCGAGTAAGTTACCGAGATCGTCCTTATGGAAAATGACTTCCGGGCGCGAAATCATCATTTCAAAACCTTCGCGTCGCATCTGCTCGACCAGAATTGCGATCTGCATTTCGCCGCGGGCATGAATTTCGAACGCGCCGGCGGTATCCGTATCGTTGACTTGCAGCGAAACGTTCGTGCGCGTTTCGCGCGCGAGCCGGTCCTTCAAGTGGCGCGCAGTCACAAATTTTCCTTCGCGACCGGCGAACGGTGAATCGTTGACCAGAATTCGCATCTTAATGGTCGGCGGATCGATATCCACGAATTGAAGTGGTTGTCGATCTTCGGAATCGGTTAGCGTTTCGCCAATTCGAATTTCCTCGAATCCGGTCAGGCCGATGATGTCGCCGGCCCACGCCTCCTTGATCTGAATTTGCTCCAAACCCGAGTAAGTAAAGATTGCCGTAACGCTGGCGCGCTCTGGCGCTCCGTTGTGGTGAAGGCAAACAATTGAGTCGCCCACGCTGACCTTGCCGCTAACAATCCTTCCGAGCGCGATCCGGCCGAGATAATCGCTGTAGTCGAGATTCGAAACCAGCATTTGGAAAAACGGCTCGCTGGAAACCTGCGGTGGCGGGACTGATTGAACAATCGCCTCGAAGAGCGGCGTCATGTCAGCGCTGTCGTCGGTCAAATTGCGTTTCGCGAAACCCTGCTTCGCGCTCGCGTAAATGATCGGGAAATCGAGTTGCTCGTTCGTCGCCTTCAGCTCTACGAAAAGATCGAAGACAAGATCGAGAACCTCGTGCGGACGCGCGTGTTCGCGATCGATCTTATTGATGACAACGATCGGCTGGAGATGATTTTCAAACGCCTTACGCAACACGAACCGGGTTTGGGCTTGCGGACCATCGTGCGCGTCCACGACTAGCAAAACGCCGTCCACCATTTTCATGATGCGCTCAACTTCGCCGCCAAAGTCGGCGTGGCCGGGCGTGTCGACGATATTGATGCGATAGTCATTCCACTGAAAAGCGGCGTTCTTGGCGCGAATGGTGATTCCCTTTTCGCGTTCCAGGTCCATTGAATCCATCATCCGTTCTTCGACTTTTTGGTTTTCCCGAAAAGTCCCAGACTGGCGCAATAGTTGATCGACCAGCGTTGTCTTGCCGTGGTCAACGTGCGCGATAATGGCGATGTTACGGATCTTTTCCATGAGGCGGTTCTGGGAGCCCAGAGAAGCGCGGAATATGCCGCGGGCCGCCGAAAAATCAAACGTTCATCGCCGCACGATAGGCTCGCGCTTAGACGCGTGCGGGTGAAAACAAAACAAAATGGGCGGGACAGTCACCTGTCCCGCCCATTGTTAGCGAATTAGCTCTTTAGTAAAGCGGCAGCGACCAGGCACTGAGGCCGTGCGTTGCCGCGTATAGGAGACGCGCCGGGCCCGGATTGATCGTCAGTTTCGGAACCTCGACGATCGGCAGGCCGATACCAGCAACGTCCCAGATGTGCTGGTTAAGCTGCTGGTTGGCCTTGAGCCGGAACACCGTGAAGTCGGAGCTGACATAAAGGTCTCCGGTCACCGGATCGAAGACAATCGAGGTGTACGGGATATCCGGCAGATTGTTTGTGATATTCGTCCACGTCGCCACGCTCGCGCCGGTCCAGGTCACACTGAAGACGTGTCCAGGTTGACTTGGCGTGTTGAAGTTGTAACCCGAATACGAGATCCAAGCATGGAAGTTGTTGGCTGTATCAATCGCGATTCCAGTCGGCACACGCGTCGGATCCGCCGATGTCCCTGCCGGAGCACCTGGAGCTGCCCCCGAATCGGAGTCGAGTCGGGTCCAGATCACGCTTCCGGCAAAGGCCGGGTAAAAGATACCAGGATTGGCATCCACGTTCGTGCTGATGAAGACGCGGCCACCGGGAGTCGCAGCCCAC